>OGTJ01000021.1_pt1 | contig 160869 bp, 95 predicted proteins | sample 1574611 | NCBI WGS metagenome assembly OGTJ01 (sample SAMN03295858, study PRJEB24534) | human gut metagenome | isolation source: fecal sample 1 from infant 9 | host: Homo sapiens | place: USA: Pittsburgh, PA | collected 2014-07
GTGAGATCTGAGTTTGACCCTATGGAGTACGAAGGTGGTGACGAATTTGAGGATCCGGAGTCATAGTAATATGTATTTAACGACTAAGGAAACCAAAAAACTTTTTCTTTTTCTTTTCTTTCACTGGCTTTGAAGCTGTTTCCTCATTCTTCTTGACAACTGTTTCTTTGGGCGATTGTCGCGTCTTGCGCTTCTCGTACTTTTCTTGCATTTTGCGAGCCAAAGCTTCATCTTCCTCTTCCTGCAACTGTCTCAGTAGCATCATATCAGAATCAAACGTCTCTCCTTGTTGACCAATATCTTGATCAATGTCTAATACCGGCATGAAATCACCAGTAAAGAATAAATCGCCTTCTCCAGAAACAGAATTCAAGCTTTGCCAAACAAGTTTCCCACTTTTGGATTGAAATGAGGAATCGGTTATAAGCAAATAAAACTCGTTTCTCGATTTCTTAAACAATGTGTTGAAATGATTGTTTCGGAAAAAGATTGCAAATTGTGGCGATGACAAGTCCAGGTCTAATAGCTTGAGCCCTTTCATTGTCAATTGAGAACATGTCTCGTCCAACCACATTCTTATTAAGCGTTGATTCTCTGCCACTGATGAATTAGTATCCAGCAAAAGAAGATAGTCTTGCACTTTGTCAAATGTTTGTAGGTCGTGCAAAATCAAAAGCGGCTCATTAGTTGAATCATCTTCATCATCAGTGTAACCTTTTCGCCCACAATCTTCGATAACCCAACCATGTTTGAATCGCAAATCGAAAATCGTAAATAAGGTTGTTGCCAAATCCTGGGAGAAGTCTCCATTGGTTAAGTTCGGGTCGACGTCGAGACCCGTGTGTAATTTTGGTAGTTGTTGCAATATGTTATCAACCATTTCGTGCAGAAGATTAGGAACATCCTCAGCGTACACCAAAAACAAATCAGCGACAAGACCCAAAATATCAGCCAAATCAATCGAAGACGAGTTGTGATAATGAGTAAACAATTTCGACTTTAAGTTCTTAATTTGTTCGTATTGTTTCTCTGATTGACTTAGAATACCTCCGTCAAAATGTGCATTTCTGAAGTCAAACTGCAATACAAGTGTATTGACTAACGCTATCAAAGGGCAAGGCCCATTTCGGTCTTGTAATAAAATAGGTGTTGTCAAAGCTTCACCATTTTGATCTTCCAAAGACCAGCTAATTAGCTTCATGGGGAACACTACCTTCATCTCCGAGCTACTAGATCCTTCACACATAGTTGAAATGAACTGTTGATTAGAATACTACTCCACTTTTGAACAGATACTTATCAGCGAAAAATCAAAAATATGATTCTTTACTGCGGTCCAAAATAAATTCGCGCTACCCTGCATCAGCCTACATAAATTTACACTTCAATTCTTGACACAGATTTTGTGACCCCTCCCGTCAGATCTTATCTATATATGTAAATGAATAAACTGGCTAACAATACACCAATAAACCCTAAAACAGCATTTGTGTTAAATGTTTCCTGGTCGATCCTGACCTGCATGCTATCGTCAATAGATTTTCTACTTTTCAAAATCTTGTTGATAGGTCCTTCTGATATACGAGCTCCCTTAGGGATAGCGTTTTCAGAAGGAAACATGGTCTCACAAAACTGCTCAATCTCTCCGCACTTGATGCCGATCTTTAAATAGTTTGGGTCTCTCACTGATGATTTATGATTGATGACTTGTATGTAGTGTCTGAAAATTTTAACCACTCCTGGATAAGTCCTACTCTCTAAAATCAACTTGCAGGTTGTACCTTTTCTGATTTTGACAACTCCATGCAACACCTTAGGGTTATTGTAAACTTCGGCTAAAGTTGCAATTGCCATAACTTGTGGAATTGCACAGAATGAAAATGTTGAAGGATCTTTTACCAACGATAAGAATTCCAAAACATGCTTTACGTGTCCCAATGCGTTCAACACAAGATCATTGATACAGGACAACCCTTCAAACTCCATTGATTTGTTTTTGTGAAATTGTGGCAAGTCAGGAGTATACTTCGACCACACCTCCTTTGGCCAAAATGATCTACCGTCTAATAGATCCTCGTGGTAATCTCTTATAATGTTTGTCTTTTGTAGAAAAAGACCCATCGAGTTCGATTTCTCAAAATTATCCTCAACCAATGATTCGTCGGAAAACTTTGCCAATACCATCAACTTTGTCAAACCTTCACCAACTAAACCGGCAACGTAATGACAATACAAGTTGTAATCCTCAATAGTTTCTACACCATTGAGGTTAAAGTTTTCATCCAAAATGTAATCAGCCATACCATTACCCATCTTACGGGTAATGTCTTTGATAATATTCTGGTACTGTGGTTTCAATCCATGGTAAATGTCCAATATTTGATCAAACTCAACGAGCACAACCCTGTCCTTTTCCTTTGGACCATTTCCATCAAAAGTCCAATCTTTCAGGTCCAACTTTTCATAAAATCCTCTCAACAATGGCACCTTGATCTCTGGATCAATGCTCATATCATCTTCAATTGTGTCCAAAGCTCTCAACACAAGATAGAAGATCATAATTGCATCTCTTAGTTCGGGGTGTAACTCTTCAATTACTGCCGCAAATGATCTCGAAGTAAGGTTCAACAACTCGTAGCATCGTTTCAAAGCTGGCGATTGCGAGGCTGGCGCTGGGTGTAACGGTTGTCTGAACCCCGTCAATTGAATCACAGACTTTAACTCATCCGGGTGGAGGAGTAATTGTAAGAACTTGCCCATTGTTGTCGGAGAAAAGAAGACGCAAATTGAATGAAAAACAGGCAAGAGTAAAAAATTCACTTTACCCCCTCGTATAGCGCGACGAGCAGCACCTTTTTTCATCTACTTTTTTTTTTTTTTTTCATAGATTCAATTTCCAACTTCCTCGTTTCGTATACGATATACACGCTACATAAACTACAGTTCTATACCTGCCCCCTCCCCTCTATTTTCCCTACTTTGAATTTTCAATCTTTTCAAACCATTTCCGGGCTGCCTTGATATTATCGAGTACCAATGACTCCTCATTTTGCTCTACTGGTGACCCATTCAACACCTCAATCTTTTTCTTCAACACAACCATGATAAACATATTTTCTGTTAAAATGTCGAGATAAAAGGTTGTGCCATTGCTTCCTCTAATAATTAAGTTATTAAAATTTGTTCTTAATTTCGATATTGATTGTTTGTACGTTTTAATGATGTTGGAAATCTTTTCAAATCGTTTTGGGTCCAACTCTTCTATCTCCTCTTTTTGAGATCCAAGTTTCCCATTCGTTAATTTGTGTTGCTGTTGCTCCTGCTGTTGCTTGATTGAAGCAGTGGATGATATAACTAGAAACGTTGTCTTCTCAAACAAGATAATCTCTTCAGCATCCAAAATTGAGTTAAACTTGATTAAATTACTGTTGAATAGGTTGATGTTTGGTATTAGTGAACAAACGATTTGGGACCATGCCTTGTATAAACTTTCATCCCAGATACTTGTGGGAAAACCAATAAGCTTGAAATGGTAAGGATTACTAATCTTTTGTAACTTATCCATCATGATCGTGAATAGCTCCTGTCTCTTATCAATTTGTACAAGATCCATCTTGTGCAATAGTACAAACACTTTTGCATCTGGACTATATTTTTGCAAGTTGGTTAAACTCTTAACAAATATCTCAATATCCTTGTTTATCAGTTTGCTTTCGACATCAAAAACGTGAATCAAAACTTGAACCATTTTAAAAATATGATCCTTTTGATTGGTGAAATAGTTTTCCATAAATACATCTTGTCCACCACAATCCCACAATGTTAACGACATGTTTCCTAGAAACCGGAGATGTGACAACTCAACATCCACTGTTGCTCCCAATCTTCGAGTATCAAAAGCCGAGTAATTGGAAAAAATGATGGAGCGCATCGACGACTTTCCTGAGCCCGATCGGCCCATGAGCAAGAGCTTCTTTCTCGATGATTGTGACATGGCAATCCTGCAAACTGATCAAGAGAAGGAGGGTTTATCAGTTTAACAAAAAAATTAGAATTACGCTACCCAATCTATTATACCTTGGAATACTTTCTACAAACTTCTTCCACCAATTGTCTCAATTCTTGTTTCCGGTCATTGTCACACCATGAGCCATTGATCCCATTTAAACTGATTTGTTTCCATTGTTCCATACTAAATCCAAATCTAGTGTGCACTGCAACGTAATTATCCAATATATAACCACCGAAATAGGCGGGATCATCAGAGTTGATAGAAAATGGGACCCCTTTCTTTAAAAACAAGTCGATAGGTAAATGTCCCACATCTTGAACAACTTGCAACTTAACATTAGATAGGGGGCATAAGGAAAGCATGATTTGCTTCTCGTTCAACCGCTGCAACAATGATTCGGAATGTTGGGAGTTTACCCCATGGTCAATTCTTGTTACCTTGAGTTTATCCAATGATCTTTCAACAAACGTGTGGTCACCTTCTTCACCTGCATGGGCGGTCAACTGCACATGAGGAAAGTTTCCCTTCAAGAATGAATAGCATTCTTCAAAAAGATCTGGTGGAAAAGGTTTTTCACTGGAATCTAAACCTAAACCGTGTATGGTGCCATCTTGGTAATACTTTCCAGCTAACTCAATCACCTTGATCCCGTCTTCGCAGGGCAAATGCCTTAACAAGCACATGATCAATTTGTTGGTAGTTCCGAAAGTTGATGTTGCATCTTGACAAGCGCGATTGAATCCTGAAACAACAACATCCAAAGAAATGCCCCTCTCAATGTGACCCTGTGGATCGAAAAATACCTCCGAGTGCAAACATCCGTCAGTTTTGGCTTTAGCGAAGTAGGCCATTGCCAAATCATAAAAATCGGTTTCTGTCATTAACACACTCATTCCTACGTAATAATGATTCAAGAAATCTTGTAAGTCGGAAAAGTCATTGTACTTTTCTTTGCACTGCTCTATTGTAGATGGAAATGTGGAGGGTAACTCGATATTGTTTCTCTTTGCCATTTTGAATAGTAAATCTGGCTCTAATGTGCCTTCAAGGTGAAGGTGATGTTCACATTTGGGCAACTCCTTGAGGAAATTATGCATGCATGGGTTGCACTCGTGTTCTGCCAAAGTCATGCTGAAGAGAAACTAGTTTTACCATCAGATCTCTGGCGGACCCTTTTTTTTGCGATGGCTCATATTTAAATTTGAAGCGGCTTTCTTCTTGTGTCGCAATGCTATCTTTGGCAAACAAAACGGATTTCCCTCGGAGTTTCCGAAGGCTTGAATATAAAATTCATATCCCAGGGCATTCACTTAAACTATACAAGTAAAAAATATTAGCTACTTTTGTTCAATTTTTGATCAGCCCAGTTTGGCAAAATGAAGGATGCTTCATGGATTTGTTTGTTGTAGTATTTCAAATTCTTTGCCACAAACTCATCACTCCAATCGAATCTAACCGGCTTTTTAACGTTTGCATTTGGATCCTTTGAACAAACCATGAAACCAATTGAGCCTGATGGGTAAGTTGGGATCATGGTGTAGGCATATTCTGCAACAGGGAATATTTCACCACATTCTTTCTTCAACTTGGAAATGATATCCATATGAATCCACATGTTTTCAGCTTGGGTGGTGATGACACCCTTTTCGGTCAATGCATCTTTCAACAATTGAAAGTATGGCTTTTGGAAAAGTGTTTCAGCTGGTCCCTCGGGATCAGATGAATCGGTGATAATAACGTCAAATTGATTCTTGTATTCCTCCAAGAATTTGAAACCGTCTCCAATATGAACCTTGGTTCTTGGATCTTGGTATGATTTTGACATTTCTGGCAAGAATTTTTTGGATACTTCAATCACGGTTTCATCAATATCACACAACCAAGCCTCTTCAATACTCTCATGCTTCAAGATCTCTCTCAAAACACCACCATCGCCACCTCCAATGACCAATGCCTTCTTTGGGTTAGGGTGAGAGTTTAAAGCCAAATGAGCAATCATTTCTTGATAAGAGAACTCATCGCGTTCAGTAACTTGGATACAATTGTCCAACACCAACACGTTTCCATAAGTTTCAGATTTGAAAACTAAAACGTCTTGGTATTTTGATTTCTCAACGTGCAAGACCTTGTCAACTTTCAATGACATGGCTTGACCTGGCCACATGGTCTCTGAAATTTCCGCAAACCAGCCATCTTTGATTGATGGGTGAGTTAATTGTTCTGACATGGCAAAATTCCCGGGGAAAAAGATAAAGCTAATAAAATGGGGTTTGGAAAATGGATTTGAAAAATGTGAAAAATTTTTACGAGATAGAACAAGCAGGACGAGAAATTATTCAACACCAAATTTGAATAAAGCGCAGTTCTCAAGCTAAATCTAGTATATAACGCCACTCCTTACTCATTGATTTGGCTGTAGCCTGCAAGTATTCTCAACCTTCCACACCCATCTATCATGTCACATCCCACTTCACAACCACCAGAGAAGAGCATATCACAACTAACGTTATCTCCTCCATCACAACTTTCTGGCTTTGAATGGTGGAGAAGGACTTTACTGTACCAAACAGGTCTAGGCTTCACAGACCAGGACCGTGCCCAATACATCTACGATTATCAAAATCGAAACCTTGAGGAAAAGTGTCAATCGTGTAATGACAACCTCAAGTGGGTATTGCAATATTCGCCATCTGTCATATTCATGATGGATCACATACGAAAGTTGAACAAAGACAATGAACCTATAAATCCCAAATTTATCAAATGTGCCACTTGTGATTTCACCAAAGGGGGTGGTTTTGATCCCAAATCCGGTATTGTATTGTGCAGCAATTGGATTAGATCAAAATGGCAATTGGAGGATGTTTTAACCCACGAGCTAGTTCATGTGTATGACTACATGAAATTCAATTTGAACTACAAAAATTTGAGACACCACGCTTGTACGGAGATACGAGCATCCATGTTGAGTGGAGAGTGCAGGATTTGGGCTGAAATTAAAAAAACCGGATTGGGTAATTTCGGTAAGAAATTTCAAGATTGCGTTAAAAGACGAGCGGTAATTTCGGTTTCGGCGAATCCGGCTTGTCGCAGCAAGGAAGAGGCGGAAACCGTGGTAGGGATTGTTTGGAAAAGTTGCTTCAATGATACTAGGCCATTCGAAAGGGTATACAGGTGAAGAAAAGGAATTGCAAACTTTCGGATCTTCTTGTAAATAGATTTTAAAACAACGGTTGCTTTAGAACATAAGTCAAAGAAAATAATTAGATTCCGGATCTTCCAAGAGAGCCTCTTTTCAAACCGTTTGCATTCTTCATATGCACATCGGCGAATAGGATTACAATTTAGTCTGTTTCTCCTCATTACCCGTATTCCTTGTTCTTCCATTGCATGACTAAGCGCCATAATGTTTAGCTAACAATGCATATCGGAGTTAACAAAAATATTACTAAGTTGCTCGAAGGGACAAAAGTAAAACACGACAACAGAACGTTTTGCTTATTGTTCACATTCAATTTTAAGCCTATAACCCAACAAAAAAAAAAATACTTAGACAGCTGACCTGTCCACGATTCTATAAATATCATGGAACTGTACCAATTGCATCGATAGTCATCAAACCTACTTTTTCTTTTTGCATGTTCAACTAGTTCTTACTTACTCAACTGTTCAAAAAGGGAAAAGAAAAAAGAGTGTGGCAAAAATTACAGTAACTTGGTGGCTCCAAACTTGACTAGAATTTTGCAGTGCACGAAGTTTCATCCTTAGGCGATTTACGCTACTATATATAACCCCCGCATCAATTACAGTGACCATGGTCAAGAAAATAGATACCGGAGATAAGCTAGATTTCATATCGGACAGAATTAATCGCAGAGATTTGCTCGATATCAACAATGATTATAATGCGTCATCAAGCGATACAGATGAAACAGAAGGATCCGCTTTTGAGAAAGATCCTACGGATTTGTCTGACATAACTCCCCCAATCTCAGCAATTTCGGGTACTTCAGGCTCGCTGAATGATGGTTATTTTAACAAAGAATCAAACGCTGTGAAATCCACTGGAAGGAAAGCACCCAGCAGTCCACTTGCCAAATATGATAGCTTCAGATCTCGCAAGGAAAAATCTTCAAGATTGCCTCGAATTGGTAGTACTAGCCTGGATGTTTCGGAGACAGATATCACCTTGGATGGGTTGGTTAGATACGTCTCGGAGCAAGACCATCAGCGATTAGTGAGACGAAAATCACGGTCAGGAGAGAGTTCTGAAAAGAAACGCAAGGAAAAGTATAGATTAAAGTTTGGGGATTTGTCGTTCTCAGGTAAAAGTACCATTTTCGATTCACATGAATTTGTCAAGTCAGAATTTTATGGCTTTTACATTTTATTTTGGTTATCCACCGCATTTATCATGTTTAAAGAATTAGTACATATGTACTTTGAAAGTTATGCCTCATTTTGGGAGTGGGAAGTTGTCCAAGTTTTGCAGCGTGATCTATTTAAAGTTGCTTTAACTGATTTGGCAATGTACACAACATCATACTTTCCGCTATTGGTTCAAATTTTATGCAAACAAGGTTGGCTCAGCTGGAGACGTTTCGGCTGGATTTTTCAAGGTATTTACGAAATTGAATTTTTTGCAGTGTACTTTTGGTTTGTGCACTACATGGCATACCCATGGATTGCCAGAGTGTTTTTAGTGTTGCACAGTCTTGTGTTTGTTATGAAGATGCATTCATACGGATATTACAATGGATATATGTGGTCTGTTTTCAATGAGGGTATGTTTCTGGAACGGTACCTTCATCAATTGGAGAACAATGAAGTTGAACTCCCCGAGGGTCACGAATTGGAAAAGACAATCTCCATTTTAAAAAGCAGTATTGAGTTCACAAAGTATGAATTGGAGTATCAATCAAGGGCTACGTCAAATAAACCCGAACTAGATGAGAGGAAGTGTGAAGAAGCGGTTCTTGGTATTTCGTTTGCCGAATTGCAGGAACGAGACTTGATCAAATTCCCACAAAATATCAACTTTTGGAACTTTTTTGAGTACAGCATGTTCCCCACATTGGTCTACACTATACGGTATCCAAGAACTGACAAAGTAAGGTGGCTCTATGTGTTTGAAAAAGTGTGTGGTATATTTGGCCTTATATTTCTCATGATATTTGTGGCGGAGACCAATATGTTACCTATAGTCAAGAGGGCAGCCATTATACGAAAACTCCCCGTGCACGAACGAGCTAGCCAATACTTTTTCGTATTAATCGATATGATCCCACCATTTTTGTCGGAGTATTTGTTTACGTTCTTCCTCATATGGGATTCTATATTGAATGCCCTTGCGGAGTTGACTTTGTTTGCTGATCGTGATTTTTATGGTCCTTGGTGGTCATGTACTGATTTTTCAGAATTTGCAAGATTATGGAACAAACCAGTTCACAATTTTCTTCTTCGCCATGTTTATCATTCGAGCATCAGTGCATTGAAAGTCAGCAAAGCTAATGCCGCTGTGATCACATTTGTCATATCCAGTATAGTTCATGAGTTGGTTATGTATGTGATTTTTGGCACCTTCCGTGGATATTTATTTTTGTTTCAAATGTTGCAGATTCCACTAGTGATGATAAGCAGGACGAAATTCATGAGAGATAAGAAGGTATTGGGTAATTGTATTTGTTGGTTTGGATTTATAAGTGGGCCCAGTATAATATGTACGCTATACTTGGTATATTGAATAAATAACTAGTGCGAGTTAAAGTGGGAATAATGTTAGAGTAGACTTTTGAGTTTTGTACATGCTACTGCATCTAATTAACCCTTAAGCGAAGTGTCCAAAAACTAAATGTAATTGCCCTATAACCTTTTCTCGTTTGTAATCTTTTTTCAACCGTTGACTTTGTGAGGGGCAATAAACATACATTGTGTTTTTCTATGCATTTAATTTTTCACATGCAATTCTAATTCTCTTTTGTGTATCTGAACCGTTTCTATAAGTAATTCGGCATTTTGAAATTGGTTTCCAGGAACTAATGAAGATGTGAGACGACATATAGCCGAAAGAGCAAGTTATTGTAGTACACTGTGGCGGCTCACCCTATACTTAACTTCGTAGAATAAGTCTCTCAGTTATAAGTACATTTTTCTTAATTTTTGGTCTCAAACTGAAGCTAATATTTTAGGTTGTGAACCACTACCTCATCACATAAGTCATAAATTGCAAGAGCAGAGAGAATAATTGTTTCGAGCTAGCCTCCAGTTCTCTGTTGGACTCTTCTGATAGTACTTTTATATCGGAAACACCACAACTCAATGGGAATCTTACGCTTCCTCATTCGGCAACTCGGAGCTAGATAAATTTGTCGTTCGACACAAAGATAGAATCGATTTTTTTTTTCCGTTTTTTTTTTTTTCACAACAGTAGACAATAGCAGCTCGATTTTAAATAACATCGATATATATATGACATAGATGGTGCAAATTTCGAATATCATTTTCTAGGGTGGTTCTCTTTTCCACGTTGCACTGTCAATCGGTCGTCGTTGTACACTGGAAAAAAGAGATGCTGTTTAAACCACCTATTGGACCTTTTGATACTGATGAATATTACACCGCAACTCATGGCGCTATAAATATATTACTCGCTTATAATAACATGCCCGATGAAGGAACCGGGGTGTATTTTATAGTTGCTCAAGCAAAGGGGCTCATGGGTTCCAAAATTTCTCAGACCCTAATAAACAACTTTATTGGAAAGCAAATTGATTTATTAGGTCGATATCCTTATAGTAGTGATGTTGCCCCAAGTATCTTGTTTTCAGCCTTATTTGGAGTAACCGGTCTATTACATTTAGTAATATTCCTAATCAATACTTATAGAGGTCACTTCTTTTATTTGAGTTTATTTTGGGCAGTGACAAGTTTGATTCGATTTATGTCATTTGTTTATCGCGCAGTTTGGGCGCAGAACATAATCAATGTGAGAATGGGGATCGCCGACGAAATTTTACTAGTTGTGCCAACCATTTTGCTAATTTCAGGCAACTTGATATTGGCTCAACGGTTATTCACATGGCGACATCCGGTTGGTGGTAACAGAAATTTATTTTGGTTTTTTATGATGTTCTTGTACTGCATTGTTGCGATACTTTTGACGGTAGCAATACTTGCATCCGCGATTCCATACATGTACTTCCTTTCACCATCACGCTTCAATGTTTTCAAAAACTTGAACAAGTTCGTTTGCGTATTGTTGATTGTATATACTTTGACTGCATCGGCTTTGATCGGGTTGAGTTTTTGGTTGCCAACTAAAAAAGATGAACGATTGTATACGTATCAACCATGGTGGATTGAAAGTTTTGCCCCGTTTTACTTTGTTAAAAAAGGTGCAGCACAAGAAGCGGAAAGCACATTTATGAAACGTAATTCAAACCATCGTCATGCTATTCGAGTTATTGCTGCAACACATCACCATTACAATATGGTCGAGGGCTTGACAAATCAAAGAGGTGACTTGAAGCACAATGTGTCATTATTTATTGTTATTATATCCACAATTGGAGTGTTTATAGCTGCTATTTTGAGGGCAATTGTTGTTTTCCAAACCAGACAACACAAAACATCAACACCTGCGGCAGCAGGCACTTCAATGTATTTCAGCTGGGGTGTCTTTGAATTTGTGATACACATTTCATACATTGTTGGAAGAGCTGACTTGCGATTCTATAGGCCAGATATGTTGCCAGCACAAGTCAGAGCTATCATCACAGCAGAACAATCACAAATGATTACCCCAACTCAAAGTGACAATGAAGGGGAAGATGAAGAAGAAAGCGAAGACAAGTATTATCAGCAATACAGTGATGACGATGATGAGGGATTTGAATATGGTGATGGTGCTAAATCTTCACAATCTAGTGATGACTTCTTCTTTGGTAGTACACCTGCGAACGAACGTAACGCCCAGTTCGAGGAGAAGAGTTACAACACAGGTTCGGAATTGTTTACACCTAACCAACATACATACACCAACACACCAGCGAATGAACGCGATAAGAAATTTGACGACTCTGATGATGAGTTCAAGTTTTAGAAAAAAGCCAGTTGTGCGGCCAACACGCATTGTTCGAATTCAGTTCTCATTTTAGGCTTCTTTTGATATCATATTTAAATATAGACATTACAAACCATTAGATACAATAATATGCAGAGTCAAGCGCTCGTGTAAGGTTCGGTCTAAATTATGCACACATACGCAACAGTACGAAAAGTGTGTATTGATCTCAAATAGAACTGCGTTTCAAAACGCAGCCGTACAAATGTAAGGGGTAAAGGTATTCTTTTGCAAGTCAAAAACGTTGTCTTTATCTCACTACTTCCAGAGTGCTCTGTACAAACAAAGTCAGACACCGAAAAAGACTTTCCTCACATCTCGAACCAAACAAATGGTACTTGCTTATTGCAATCTCCATTTATTGGCACTCGTGCCAATCGTTTATTTAGCAAACCCAAGTTGTTCTTTTCCCGTTATAGTCTCACCTGCACTTGACCCATTTTTTTTTTTCGCAACATCACCTAAACGGGAAATGGTTAGGAATACTTTAAAAAAATTGCCTGATTGGGAAACATCACACAAACATAAAATAATGTGATATTGAGCTACCCTTTTGTTACTTTTTGGGACACAATCAAATGTGAGCCAAGATCAGTTTACACTAAATCAGCTCGACGCCTTGTGACTCTCACCAATTCTTCGTGGCTCTCAAAAGTTGGACAAAATCCTGGGATCTTGCGTTTCATAATATGAGTTATCAAGTAAAAGCACTGATTATGGCGTGCTTGGAAATGATGAGAAGTAGTATTCTTTAATTCAACATCCCGAATAGGAATCCCCAGAGTCAGGGACATCCGACCTCGCTATATTTCCCAATCAGGTCATTTAGAAAATAGTTTTCAACTAAACAGTTTGTTAGCAATTTTTCTCAACATTAGCATTCGCGTCTGATTATGCAAACTGTAGACCTAGGTGCACGAGGTTCAAGACCCCTTTATATTATGTTGCAGCATCATACATTAAGTAGCAAGGTTATCGTAATAACTGAGACATGACTACCATTTTACCGCAAATGGCTAGCTCTCACCTCTTATTTTAATTACTTCTAAACTTCACAAAATTCCGTGATATCTCTTTTAAATTATTCTCCACTTTCATTTTTCTCTATTGTTCTAGTTTTTGTTAACTCCAACGAATTTTAGCAAAAGCGGGACACAAGTCAACCGGATTTAAGGCGCTAAATGCAACCAATTTTCAAGGCAGGCGACCCGTTGCCAAAGCATTAGCGTTGTGCCAATTAAAAATATGAGGGCAAAAGTAGGCTTCATCATCTAGTTTGGCAGCGTACAACGTGATTCACGGATCCAGTCATACATTTTTATGTTTTAGTATGGCAAGATTCTTGATGGTTATGAGTGAGATTCTTTGATGGTTAGGTTTGGCAATTCTTCTAAATCGAGCCATGGCTTTTATTTTTTTTCGTAGAAGTTGTTAACTGATAAAAATAAGTACCCCTCTTCTTACATCACCTCCTATTGTCTCCACTTTTGGGTCACAATTTTTGAGTGAGCCAATTTGATTGACAAAAATAGGCATTAAACATACGTTCTAAATACTCTTGACTTTAGTGTCCGGGGATAGAACAGTTACTTGATCCAGATGATACAAAGGTAAAAAGTTGTACGTTTGATTGAATATGTTAGCTCAGTAAATTTGCAATAAAGGTGGGGGTACTCACCACAACACATTACCTATAAAAGCTGATGCCATTCCGCCACTAGGCTCCACGCAGCATATGCTGCCAGGTTTCTACTTCTGTTGTCACCATCAACCAACTAGGCTTAATAGCAATCAGTCGTTCTTTACCGAAATAGGGCAGATACATCATCAATCAATATCACCATCGATACCACCTAAACCAGGACATATAACATACCCAGCATCAACGCATCTGTCTCCACCATAGCTTGTTAAAAATGGGTACACTATACTACACTCCTGCACATGGGGTCAGTAAATTGGTTTCGGAAACTCTATTTAATGGAGCTGCTGAAGGTACAGGGGTGAATGAAATTTTGAAATGGGGCCGTAATATACTTGGATACGACCTTCCCCAAAATCTAATCGACTACTTTATCGAAACCCAAAACACCTTATTTGGTTCATACCCTAACCACGATGACTATGCTCCAAGTGTAGTGTTTGCTGTGCTATTTGGTGTCATTATGGTTGTTCACATTATCATATTCATTATAAATACATCAAGAGGACATTATTTCTATTTGTCACTTGTGTGGATCTTTTACTGTATGATGAAAGTTATCGGATTCAGTATTAGAGCAAATTGGGCAAAAGATATAACTTTAATCATTCAAGGTCTTGTTAGTGAGATTTTCTTGATTGTTCCAGCAATTATTATAGTTTCGGCAAATTTGATTCTAACACAAAGGTTATTCACATGGAGACATCCTGTTGGTGGTTCTAGATTGTTGTTTTGGGGATTCATGATGATTACATACTTCTTTGTTGTGATTCTTATCGCTGTGACTATTTTGGCTTCATTTGTTCCTTATTTGAACTTTTTAAGTCATAGGTCTTATAGAAGTTGGATCCACACAGTACAGTTTACAGCAATCATGGTTATCTTGTACTCATTGACATCGGTTGCATTGATTGGATTGAGTTTCTGGTTACCAACGAAAAAGGATGAGTTGAGATATACTTACCAACCATGGTGGATTGAAAGTTTTGCACCATTTTATTTTGTGGAGAAACATGCCGCTCAAAAAGCTGAGCATACGTTCATGAAGAGAAACTCACATCATCGTCATGCCACAAGGGTTATTGCTGCAACTCACCATCATTTCCATAGTATCAAAGGGTTAACCAATCAAAGGGGTACCCTTAAACACAACATATCTATGGGAATCCTCATTGTGACAACTATACTTATATTTATTGGAGCAATTGGAAGAGCTATTGTTGTGTTTCAAGCCAGATGGCACCTCTATGCAAGTCCAGCAGAAAGTAAATGGTTCATGTATGTTGTATGGGGTGTGTTTGAGGTCATCATTATGATTTTGTACATTGTTGGCAGAGTTGATCTTCGTTTCTACCGTCCAGATAGATTACCATTGGAGGTCAGACGTATCATTACCGCTGAACAAACTTACTACCCAAGTTCAGACGAAGATGACGATGGGTTCCACAGAGATAGGCCAGAGACGTACGAAAAGATGCGTCGTGATAACATTGAACATGGTTACAAGAATTCTGAGTCCAGAATGGAACCTTCACACTTGTACGAAAGAGAGCCAGACTATTATGGCATGGACGAAGACAAGGAATCTCAGTTTGAGGATGATTTTGATGATGTTGATTCTAATGATTGGGATTTCACAGTACCTAAGAATGAAAAAGAGAGCAGTGGCTCTGACGAGTATAATGATGGAGCTTATGGCCACGGTTTTGATGCCAAGCCATATGACAACAAGAACAAAGAGGATTTCAATAAGGACTACGACCGTCATGACGCACACTACAATAATCAGCACAATCAACATCCATATGCCCCATATCCAACGGAAGGCAACCAACGTGAGACTGATGCAGACTCTGAGTTTCATTTCTAGAAGGGGTTAAAACGAAGTATTTATCGTACGTAGGTAGCTGGTTTACCTTGTTTAACTTGTGTAAGTATTTCTGATTAAGAGTATAATCATTAGGTATAACATCTTACAAAGTTTGCGCTCTCCTCGGAAAAACAAGTAAAGAAGAGCTGATACAGTAGAACATTGACTGTTGTTACAACTGGGGTGGATGCAATGGTAACTTCGTAGATAATTGTTTGATAGGAAAATAGAGTGTGTAAACTCAGCCGCATCCTTTTCTTTATATCAGTGCAAATAAAATTTCCTTTTTAGGTAAGTAGTGCAAAATTCAAAAAAAAAAAAATAAATCTGCGCATCCTTTTTGTAAAAGTGACACAAACTTCGAATACCGAAGAGAATCAAAGTCAAAACAAAGTAATTGGCGTTAAGATCAGTCAATTGCACAATAAAAAGTTGTAGCTTTCTATTAATGTGTGTTGGAATAAATATGCCAGTAGTTGTCTGCTATTTGTGGAATGGGGTGTTGCAATATGCGTGTCAGGTTTGGGGTGACTTACAATGTTTGGTTAAAGCGTGTAAAATCGTGCCAATCATGATTATGTTTCTCACTGATACAAACTAGAATCTGGTCCATTTCAGGTGCTTTGGTACCCTCAAAAGAGAAAGAACATTACTCTTCATGTCTCTTCATGGTCTCTTTTAGCTCATTTGTAAGGCAAAGAGTTGTTACGTTGTCCACAGAGCGGATGAGCTACAAGTTTATATCCGCATCCCGGTTCCCTTGTTCTAACACTTGTACACATCTCTATCGTACGTTTCCCATCCGTTTCCCATCCAAAAACAAAGACAAAAAGAAAAATCCAAAACAGAAATTGAAATATTTTAGCTGCTCAGGTGGGGCAATTATTATACTTGAAAAGAAACTAATATGTCAACAAATGACCGAAATTTACTATTGAGCTACCCTCTTTTACCTAGTTAACATAGTGGAGTAAATTTTAATGTAGCTAGCAAAGTTACACAAACCTATTGTTATGTTTCTTTTAAAATTTAAAATTCACATGAAGGAGTTACAAAAACCAAACACGCATAGATCTACCATACATTTTTTTGTATTTCTACCCATATTTGGTTATAATCACAGAGTTAGGAGATTTCATGCTCCAAAGTCATGACACACACACATATATATATATATATACAAATCTTTGATGCATCTGAACTTAGTATTCGTAATGTGTAGCGAGGATAGTACTTCACCACCAGTTTATTTTCAAGAACAAGGTCCTTTAATTATTTGGATCCCGTGTTATACCCATTGGCTGGCCATTGGATCATCAATTACCACCTTTACTCAATACGACACTGCCACACGTACGACACATACCATACATATTAAGTTTTCAGTTTGGCAACGAAAAACAGCACCCACTTAAAAAAGAGTACTCACAGCAACAATGGTTGACCACGTGTACACAGCGAGCACGGGTATCATGAGCCTACTATTTACCAGTACGCAAAATGGTGCAGAAGTTGGTACTGGTATTGACCCCTTGTTGAGAGAAGCAAGGAATTTAATTGGTCCTAACATTCCACAAATCTTGGTTGATTACAATGTTGGTACTCAGATCAATTTGTTTGGTAGCTATCCCACAAGCAATGATTTCGGTCCCAGCTTAGCATTTGCCATTCTATTTGGTATCGTGTTTGTTTTCCATCTTTTGATTTTCATCATCAACACTTCCAGAGGACATTATTTCTATTTATCTATTGTTTGGATGTTTTATTCAATCTGCAAAGTTATTGGGTTTGGACTTAGAGTTCAATGGTCATACGATGTTACCCAAATCGCAGTCGGATTGACTAGTGAGGTATTTTTACTTGTACCTTCGATTGTTATCGTGTCAGCCAATTTGATATTAGCGCAAAGATTGTTTACATGGAGACATCCTGTTGGTGGTTCTAGATTGTTGTTTTGGGGATTCATGATGATTACATACTTCTTTGTTGTGATTCTTATCGCTGTGACTATTTTGGCTTCATTTGTTCCTTATTTGAACTTTTTAAGTCATAGGTCTTATAGAAGTTGGATCCACACAGTACAGTTTACAGCAATCATGGTTATCTTGTACTCATTGACATCGGTTGCATTGATTGGATTGAGTTTCTGGTTACCAACGAAAAAGGATGAGTTGAGATATACTTACCAACCATGGTGGATTGAAAGTTTTGCACCATTTTATTTTGTGGAGAAACATGCCGCTCAAAAAGCTGAACATACATTTATGAAGAGAAATTCCAACCATAGACATGCCACAAGGGTTATTGCTGCAACTCACCATCATTTCCATAGCGTCAAGGGATTGACAAACAAAAGAGGTACCCTTAAGCATAACATATCTATGGGAATCCTCATTGTGACAACTGTGCTTATTTTCATTGCCGCAATTTGCCGATGCGTCGTGGTCTTTCAAGCTAGACAACATCGTTTTGCTGGTCCAGCAGAGAACAAGTATTTGATGTATGTGGTATGGGGTGTCTTTGAACTTATTGTTATGATATTATACATTGTTGGCAGGATTGATCTTCGTTTCTACCGTCCAGATAGATTACCATTGGAGGTCAGACGTATCATTACCGCTGAACAAACTTACTACCCAAGTTCAGACGAAGATGACGACGGGTTCCACAGAGATAGGCCAGAGACGTACGAAAAGATGCGTCGTGATAATATCGCTCATGGCTACAAAAACTCGGAATCAAGAATGGAACCAGCTCATTTCTATCCCGAACGTGATGATGGACACTACGATGAAGAATCTGCATTTGATGAGGAAGGTGGAGACTCATTCGACGATGATGTGGATTCTGATGAGTGGGATTTCACCGTGCCAAAAACCAAGACTGCAAGCTCCAGTTCAGAGGATCAAAACGAAAAATACCCACCTTACCCTGTTAACGAAAAGGCAGCAAGACAAAGTTCTGATAATGAATCGGAATTCCACTTTTAAATATCATAGAATAAATACAATAGTACTCAATATCAAATATATAAAGACCGCTGTCATCGATTCGACAGAACTTGTGAAATTATCTATTGTAGTAGATATAACAACAGATTCTACAATCACTTTTTCTACTTTATCTCTACTTTTTATAGCAGTTAGAGACTAATCTGATCTTCTACACCCCCACCTGTTTCATGTCACCTGTCATCGAAACACCTTGTAGTTTTTGCGAATGACTGAGACCAATCTTGTTCAATTGAAAACAATCTCCTTTGGCAACTTCACACCCCTAAGTATTTATACTTGCCCCAGCTCAATATGGGGGAAATTCAACAATGCGATACCTGACACCGTTGGAGAGCTTGATATTTCAGCAAACAGAATTCCTGATTTTCCTCACTCGTTAAGCAAGTTGAAGAATTTGCGAGTGTTGGGTATGTCGTTTAATGATATGGCCAAAGTCAAGGTGTAATTTGAATACAACACAATTGAGGTGTTGAATTTTGGGGACAATGATATAACTGAGATTGAGTTTACATTTCCACCCACAGCAACAAGCTTGAAACACCTTGATTTGAGTAACAATAAATTGGAAAAGCTTTAAATGAAGGATATTGGTCATAAGGGTCCAACCTTGCATTCAAATGTGTATGGGGCTATACTTTAAGGAAACAACAAAATCCCAAAGGACAACATTGACGATTTGATTGAGGAATTGCCTGAGTCATGTGAATGCTTGTGGTTTGACACTTATAAGGATTGTGAAAATACCGAAATCAACATGTACAACCATTATGTGTCGAAGGAACTACCTGGTCATTTGGTGCAAAACAAGGACGTGTCGACATGTAGAAAGATGTTTGGAAAGAGTAAGGATGGGATTGGAGCTAGAAAAGAATAAGAAGAGACCACTCGATGTGCCCATATGGTTTGCCATGTGAGGGATGTCAGTGCTTAAACTTGAATTGAGGTTGCTCATTATTAGGTTTGTATGTCTTTACAAACCGATACAGCCATATTGATTCGTGAATTTGGAAACGAGGGGAGAAAGCAAGGCCCAGTTGTTCTTGAAGTAACACTAGTGAATCTTCCTATACTGATATCAAATCCTCGGTGCTGTCCTTGCTGTTAATAGCAATTGCTGTAGGAGCAGAAGTATATGCAAGTTTCTTGCGCAAACCATATTCGCATTTTTTTGCCATACTCTCATCTCTTTCTTTTAGCTTCTTACAACCGCCACATTTAAATCACAATGGTCTCAAACATATGGATTGCGGCTGCTGATAATCAAATCGATCAAGTCGAGAAGTACATTACTCTGGGAGAATTTACCGCCAACGCAAAGGATCCTAATGGTTACACACCACTACATGCTGCAGCATCTTATGGACACCACGACCTCATCGACTATTTAGTCAACCATGGCGGGAACATAAATATACAAGACAATGAAGGAGATACACCATTACATCATGTTGAAGATGTGAACACGGCGAAACTTTTAGTGGAGAAATATAAGGCTGATTACAACATCAAGAATAATGACGGATTAACAGCTGCAAAATTCATCGAGGAGGAGGATGAGTTTCCTGAAATAGCGACATACTTGAAGAGTTTGTCGCATGATAAACCTGAAGACACGTCTAGTGAAATCACTCAAGCAAACGATTTTTTGGAGAGCTTGCCCCAACCTGGAACTGTTGATGGTCGTGAAATTAAATACTCTTTACAAACAGAAGAGCAACAGCAAGGAGATGAGGAATTGAGCCCAGAGGAACTAGAACAGAGGAGAAAGAGGGTTGAGGAGATTTTAAAGAGCGAAAATCCAGAAGAAGGGTTGAGAGAGCTCATTACAAACGCAGTGCATGATGGACTAGAGCAGCGTCAACAACAAACTGAGGAGGAGCCAACTAGTAAAAGAAGGAAATAGATGGAATAGGTGGTTGTGTAGAAGGAATAGATGTAGTACTTTTTGTACATTGCACATACTTGTTGATAGAAATTGTCGTTTGGACGGCATGATGGTGCCCAGCCTTAGTCCGCGACCAAACTTTCGTTCAACAACGAAATGAAAAAAAAAAATTAAAAACTAAAATTTGGTCGAAGGATGTACCACAAGACTAACTCCAGGAACTCCCCTTTATAAAACGATGATCTTCGAATTGATATCCAAGTATTATCCATTTACGGTTCCAGAACAGTATGTCGCACCCGGCTCCTTCTTCCCATTTTTGATACTAACTTTTGTTTAGGGTCAACCAGCTCACTTTGGAAGAGCTCAATGCATTGACCATTTGGCAAAGAATCCAATTGAAGGATTGGAGAGTGGAATTTTTCACCTTGGGATTCACCGTCATCTTCGTCCTTTTATTCAAAGCTGGCGATTTGTACAATCAATCTAAAGTCACCAAATTTTTAAACAACGTTAAACCAACATTTACCAAGCAATTTTTCCAATTTGGTGTTGCGCCAAATAAGCTTTATGTGAAAGATAGTTCTGAAAATTATTCCTCATACGCATCAGGTCGCTTAAACATTGCCAAAGTTGATTTGAAATTTGTGTTGGCCCCTCGCCACAATCTTTTCCTTTGGATTATGGAGGTGTTGATTAGTTTCTTCACCAACAATGTCAAAGCTCCTGAAGATACTGTTGAAGTTGTTATTACACCACTGGGTAAATATGACAACTTTATTTCTGCAATTGTGTCAAAGTTGGGTATGAATGATGCTAGAAAGGCCAATTACTTTTTATCATTGTGTAAAACAACTGATTCGCCAAACTTGCCAGAAAGTTTTGTATACATGAGTGAAGCCCATGAATTTCAAGATAAGTTAACAACCACTGAATTGAGACAAGCATTGACTTTGGGTAGTGCCTCATTTATCAAGTTTATTGCCTTCACGGACCAACCAGAAGCTAAACCAGAATCATTGAGAGATTTCCTTCCAAATAGGAAAGTGATTGTTAGGTTGGGTCTTGTTACTAGTAAATCAGATCTCAAAATCATTAGCGAAGTACTAGATGCTGTATTCAATCTTGTTGATAAGTTATCAGACCAAGCCATTACATTCAAACCAGAAACTGTGAAAAGAGTCGTCAAGACCAGAGAGGCTGAGATTGAAAAGTACAAGAAGTTAGAGCAAGAAATCAAAAACGAAAAGTTGGCCGAAGAGCAAGCCAAGTTGAAAAGAGAAGAGAGGGACAAGTTGAGAAATTTGTCCAGAGAGGAGCAGTTGAAAGCTGATAAAAAGGCTCAAGAAAAGAAGCAAAAGAAGTTGCAAAAGAAACAAAGAGTCAGAATGTAAAGCATGATAAGATGCTTTTCTGTCAGTGCCTCACAATCACTTCGAACGATAACATTGTATATTTGTCAGATGTATATCTATAATTATGTTAACTGTATTTTCTTAACTATACTTTTATCTATACCTTCCCTGTAAGTCTCCATCCGCGACCAACGGGCGTATTGAAAACCTCGACTATTCCACTACCTAGTCCATCCGCTAGAACCCAATGTAAGTCATAGCCATAAAATGGCTTTCGAAAATTGTTGAGTTTGGGATCACCTTCGGGATTCATACCCAGCCATTTTCGGAAAAGTTCCTCCTCGAGTGCCTCTTTGTGCTTGTTCCTGTTCAATGATTTCACTAACCAGGTACGTCCCTCATTGACCAACTTAAGATATGTTCCGCATCCCGGGTATGATATAGAATATTTGTGCTCGATTTCATTGAAATGATTAGAAGTTAAAGTGATGAATCCTAATTGAACCAAGTTTGAGACTTCTTCGTTGGTAAAGTCCAAAGTAGAAATAAACATTTCAGTGGGATGCAAACTTATAAGTTCATTAAATTTGACAAGAGCTTGCTTCGAGGAACTCTTGTCATCCAAGCCAGACATTACCTTCTTTATTAGTTTATGGAAATAATCAACCTTGGCAATCACTTCAATATCTTCAAACCCATAAGTAACTTTGTTCACTTGAAATTTGTTATGTGATCTCAGTATCACCGGTGATGCATTGGTGATGATAAACTTACGTAAGATACCCTTTCGTATGTTTAACTCCAAAGACTTGTCAACAAAAGTTGGACCCTCATTGTGGAAAATTGCATACAACTGCGTGATTGCGACTAACCCCTGCGGTAGGGAATGTCTATATCTGATCAATTCTGCTTTTAAAGTGGACGACAACCCTTTAATTTGGAATACTTTCTCTTCTTCGTTCCCTAATAAATCTCGTGTTTTGTAACGATCGTGCAACTCGGTCGATTCGGACCATCGATTTGAGAGAATGGTATCAACAGCTACTACAACATCATCTTTCGACGATAACTGATAATCTAGCTGAACGTTGTAGTCCTGTACCTCTAACTTCTCCCTATCGGGTTTTGCAGGTGATGATGGCGTCTTCGACGCCATTAGTTTCTGGAGGTTGTTTTTGTAAACTCTCTGCGATGGCAATAACTTCTTAGCATCTCTTTGAAACTTTTTTACAGGAGACTTGGAAGGCAGTCGGCTTTTAGAAACACTGGATGTTTTGGCAGCGCTGTATTGTAAGGGCATGATAACTCATTTGGAAGATTAACAGATGTATGTCGGCCTAAGCTTCAATTATTTTTTGTATTAGAATGCAAAGAGAATCAGACACCAATGAGACGCAAAATCTACAAAAGCAGATAAAACAATTCTCGTTTGTCTGTTTGATATATATACACGACAGGGGGGGATATAACACGACAGCTAAGCTGTTTTACTCAACTTCCAACACCCTTGTAATAGACGTCTTTTCGTCATCGGACTTGAGTCTCACTTGGAATCTTCCTGTTTCGGTGATTGAATCAATGTGGTCCTCTGGTGTATCTATATAACTCAAATTCAATTTTCCAATGTCAATATTACGTTCAGTCAATTCTTCGATATGCTTGGCGAGGGTTTTCTTATTGATAGGTAAAGCAGAGTTACTCAATGTCAACAATTTGGGCAATTTATTGTCGATATCTTGTACTGAATCAAACTCATGGCCCTCCACCTCTAGGCCAGGGATCATTTCTTTTGTCGCATCGAATATGTTTGATTGAACTTTCAAGTCTGGCTTGTCGGGTACTCTTTTGGATGATTTCATGCTGCTAAACAAATCAGATAATTCCTCGAGGGTCATTGCTCCATTCGCTTCCTCTTTTGCTTGTTCTGCTGGCTCTAGTTTATCAGTTTCCTCTTCTTGTACGTTTTCTTCTTGCTTCTTTTGTTGAAGTTGTTTACGTTTCCTCTGCTCTTGGAGACGCAAGTCTTCGACATCTACCACGGGAATCCTTGGCGGGTTATTTGGTGTGATATAACATGCTTTGTTGTCGATGTGTAAATAATTCCTCATATAACCTGGTTTAACATGTAAAATCTGACCCTCTACTCCAATACCAGGTAATGTTTTTAGTAATTGTACCTCTACCAATTTATTTACAGACCTTCTTTGTTTCATGGTTCTGATAATGCATCTGTAAACAGGTACATGTTGCAATGTACGTGTTTTGGAGAAGAACATTGATTTAACGTTGTGACTGTGTTGCTCGAACTGTAGTTTGATTTGAAAAATTTTTTGTTAACAAAAAAAGAACAATACATTCTCAGTATTTTTTGGTGTGGCATTTGCAACTAATCACATCTCATTTTATCATTAGACACATTTTATTGTCAACTTTGCAGTAGAGCACTTCTTTTTTGAATGGAGACTCTCAAAGGTGATTGCCAGATATGTCATCGGAACCAGATCAAGTACACGTGCCCAGCGTGTAGTACAAGGACGTGTTCACTAGATTGTTATAAAATACACAAGGAGAGAGATTCTTGTACTGGTAAAGTTGATACAACCAAGTTCATACAGAAACTGGAGCTAACGGAGAATCCAACACATTTGAATCGGGATTACAACTACCTAGTAAATGTTGGCAGATCAATTCATTTATCGAAGGAAGACATTAGAGAAAAAGCAAAAAATATCTTGAAACGAGCCAGACAAGATAATAGGCAAGATCGAAAACGATTCAAACAAAATGAAGCTGAGGAGGACAAGAGAAGATTACTGGTGATGCAGATATTTCCTCACAATCCTGCTGTTGTCGTCAAGAGGGAGAACACCATGATTGTACAAGTTGCGCCAGGAATGCAAAGAGCCATGTCTAATAAAACTGGGTATGACAGAAAATCCAACTCATTTACCTGGACCATTGAGTGGATTGTTGTGGATGTTACCGGGAATACAGAAATTACCAAGTTTCTCAGTTATCGTTTGAATGAGCAACTATCTCTCCTCCGAGCTGTCCCGTTGAATGTACTAAAAAGCCACGGCATATCTGAGACGTCCCAATTGCATTTTTATTTGAAGAATGTGACAAATACTCCATCAAACTCGGTCATTGAGTTGAACGGTGAACATTCAATCAGTGATGCGTTGAAGGATAAAATTGTGTTGGAATATCCAACGATCTACATTACCGTGAGTGATGAAGCCATGGCTAGCCGTGTTGTAGATGCAAGTCGAGCTTATGAGCCGGAACACGATGAACTGGACTCTGATGACTCTGAACCAGACTCAGAATCTCTGGAAAGCTCATCCAGTGAAGAGAGTTCCGATGATGATAGCGAGAGCGATTCTGATAGTGGACCTGAGGAATCAACGGCGAAATCCACCGTTTCAATCAAAGTAGACTTGGGTGAGCAGTCTGTAGGAGATTCCGATGTAGGAAACTGATTCTGTATATAATGTGTTTTAATGTACAAAATTGAATTCGCACAATCATCAAAAAATCCATCTCTTCTACTCATTTCCACTACATAGCGCTCTCTCCCACAATGTCATCAGTATTTCGAAAACTACCGGACTCAGAAAGAAATACTAATGCCTCTCTATACTTTGGGAATATCGATCCACAATGCACAGAGTTATTGATGTATGAATTGTTTGTCCAGTTTGGGCCCGTGAAAAACATAAACATGCCTAAAGATAGAGTCCTCAAAACACACCAGGGGTACGGATTCGTCGAATTTAAAAATCCACTTGATGCAAAGTATACCGAAGATATTCTACGAGGTGTAAGGCTTCACGGGAAGTTGTTGAAGTTGAAGAAACTCGAGTCGAAACCACAAACACTACAGCGACAGCAGATTGGAACTTTTGTCAATTCGAAACTGGAATTGTTGAGTGACAAATATATCGATGTCGGCGCCAGTGTATTTGTAAACAACTTAAACCCGTTGATCGATGAAAAGTTTTTGATGAATACGTTTCTGAAGTTCGGGACCATCATAAAAGAACCAGAAATCAAGCGAGATCATGAAGGGAACTCAATGGGATTTGGGTTTGTAACATTTGGAGACTTTGAAACCAGTGACTTGGTGATTGAAAAACTCAACAACACCATCCTTATGAACTCCAAAATCAGTTTGGACTATGCATTCAAAAATGAACTTGGTGAAAATGGGAAAAAAGTACGGCATGGTGATGAGGCGGAAAGAAAACTAGCTGCGAATGCAAAAAAAAACAACTTGCTCAAGTTGAAGAATAGCGGCCGAGTTAGTAAGAAAAGTAAGCATAGATAATGTATTTTTGAGTCTAGTAGTTGGTGTTGTAAAGTGTATTTTACTTTTCGCATCCATAGTTTCCTTATATTTTGAAGCTCGCGGTTATCATTGTGAAAATGCGATCTGACAACGGCAACTTTCTCCAGAAATCAAGTACGCTACATATGCACATAAAGGCTATATATGAGGATAATATTCGCAAATGTTTTAGCGATTCCTCCCCGCAAACAGATCATGCACTTGACGTGAGGTCGGCAAAGAAGAGGAAATTGAATACCGATATCGCTGACCATGAAAAAATACGAATCATCGAAAGGTGTTTTGAGCTTATCGATGAGTATAAAGGAAAAAGCGTTGTCGACGCGTCAAATGAGATAGTTAAGCTCTCATTCGGAAAAGGGGGAACGTTGTTGGTTAAGTGCCAACGGGCTAAGCTCCACACTTTGATTGAAATAGGGGACGTGCCTGAGTCACAAATTCTACTAGAAGAAATTCGATTGATAACTTCGGCACATCACAAATATGGTCTTTCTAGTGATGCTCGGTTAAGTTTGAAGCTAGGGAATGCAGTAGTGCGTGTTACCTTGACGTACGTTTTAGATTATCGTATGAGCTTGGAGAATACCGTACTGAGGAAAATACTGGCTTCTTTAATAAACATTTTGGACAATGATACGGCCACCAATAAAACTCAAGAATTGGCCATAGCTACCCCAGAACTTTTCTACAAATGTATATGTGAACACACGGAAAAATTGCCAGTATTTGAAGGTGACTTTGATCTTCCCGAGCTTGAAACTGATTTGTTAAAGTTTCAGAAAAAGACGGTGAATTGGATGTTGGAAAAGGAGAGTGCAAAATACAACTTTGAAACTAGCAGGTGTGACCAAATTGTGGCTTTCACCGAAAGTGACTTGGTCCATGAAGAGTCGATCTTGAAATTTGTAAATAAAATATGGTGTGGCTGGAAACCAATGGAAATTTCAAGCAGAAGAGTCTTTTTCAACAAATATACCGGTCATCTTGCATCCTTGCAACAGATTAAAGATTATCTCCTTGAGTATATGCACCAAGAAGACAAAAATTTATACCCAATGACTCTTCCTGCTAGATGCTTATTGAGCGAAGAGATGGGTTTAGGTAAAACTGTGGAAACCACTTCACTAATCTTGTTGAATCAACGTCCTATTACTGATGTCGATAAGAGACTCAATTTACCTCTTAATGAGTTTGGGGATGCGAAAACTATTATTAAAGGCCGTACAACATTGATTATTGCACCTTCGACTATACTCCAGCAGTGGAAGAATGAGATCATTAACTTGGCTCCATCGTTGGCGCTTACCGAGTATAAGGGAGTATCAAATTATCCCATGTTTGATAACAAACCAGCTGTTATTGCAGAATATCTACGAAAGTTTGATGTCGTCATTACCACATACCAGATAATCTCCAAAGAACTAGATTATGCTAAATATTCTAGCAAGTTGAGGAAAACAAGAGCTTCAAAGCGAGATGTCCCATACTCTGATGCAATGAGCGAAGTCTCGGGAGAAGACGGCATTGAGTCCGATGTTAAAGAGACTTTGGCTCACGATTATCTGACACTATTCCAATTGACAAGTTTGAGAAAGCCCCTGCAAGCAAACCAAAAATCGGACTCGCTGCAGCAGGAAACGGATTACGAACAGGCATTACAGAACGAGATACAATTGGCCATGAGACATAACAAAATCCCTAGTTGGTACCGCAAAAATGAGTATGAGTCCCCATTGATGCTAATTCAATTTTGGAGGGTCATACTAGATGAGGTCCAGATGGTGTCACTGACGGTATCAAAAGCTTTCCAAAGTGCGGCTTTGATTCCAAGATATCATGCCTGGGGGGTTTCTGGTACCCCCATCAGGAAGGACTTAAACGACTTGTTTTCCTACTTGAAATTTTTGAGATTGTATCCTTTTAACCACGATATCGGTGTTTTGTCGTGGGAGGTGCTTGTCAAGAATGTACCCGAGTTCAAGAAGTTCTGGTCAAGTATAGCAATCAGACACACAAAGGCAATGGTGCACGACGATATAAAATTGCCTCCACAAAACAGAGTTTTATTGACTATCCCTTTCACTGCAGTGGAGCAGGATTTGTATGATGAAAAATTTTCTGAGTGCTTATCCCACATAGGATTGGACGAAATGGGTGACCCGATTGCTGATGACTGGGACCCTTCGCCTTCAGTACTAAGCTTGATGCGCACCTGGCTTTCACGTTTGCGACAAATTTGTTGCTCCCCACAAGTTGGAAATTTACAATTAAACTCTAGAGGAATGAAGCGTTCCAATTTGAAAAATGGAATGGCGTTGATTGATTCATTGAAAACGTTGGACCGTTTATTGAGTGATATGTTGACTCGTCTGTACGGTGAAATTAGTGATTTTGAAAGACGAAAGATCGAAGTCTTGTCCCAACTATCCGATTTGTTGGAATTTGTTTACCATCCAGAGGAGGCAGTCAAGTACCTAAAGGTGGGTATAGTTGAAACTTTGAATGTAATCAATCGCATAGAAATAATGCTTGCAAAGTATATCCAGGAGTACAAGAATACATCGGAGAATGAGGTGGATGATGATGACGAGATAGGGAGAATCGAGGCAGGGAAACAAAACGATGGTAACGCTAACGAAGCGTTGATTTCATCGATTAGGGTTAGACTTCGGAGTTGGCTTTTGATTTTACACCGTTTCTATTTCTTGTTTGCCTCGGCTAATTTCCAACTATATGATGAGGAGTTTCAAAAGCTAGTCCAAAAGTACAAGCCTAAAATCGATGTGAAAAACTTGGGAGATATCATAAAACACTTTGGCGCGCAAGAAAGAGCCAATGAATTGGCCTCCTTGCTTACCTCGATTCCAATTGCTCAGCTTGAGCTCGATCATGGATTAGTTGATTTAGAATCTCCCCAAGAGAATGAAACTAAGTATTACGAGCTTGCCGAAGACGTTAGGATGAGAATATTAAAAAGCTCGGTGAAACAGTTTAACAAAACCTTAACTGCTAGGATATCTGGCCGGGGTTTTTTGTTTCCAATTGAAACAGATTTTGTCGATGATGCATCCAACTTACTTCCTAAGTCATCAAAAAAGTTCTTCAATAAAATTCCGTTGATAGATTTGGAAGACTTGTCACTCTTTGCCATCACCCCGCAAGTGCAGTCCTTCTTAAACAAAATCACCAGATTCATAAACGACCTTAATGAGAGTTCCCAGGAAATAAACACGAAATTCGGTAAGTTGATTGAACTATTGCTTGAGCCTGTCGACAAAAAGGAACTCGAACTTGACAAGAAGAAAAGAAAAGGGGACGAAGATGAAGAACCAGTAGACAATGACTATGAAAAACATTTGGAGGTGCAAGGTATTGCGGAAGACCTCTTGTCCTCGTTGGATGTTCTACTTACACAGAGAAAGGGGTTGATTACTGGACTGCTTGAAGAGAGAATCATCTTCTCTCACCAACTGAAATTATCCTCCGATGGTAAGCTAGATTTTTCAAAGTTGGTGTCGGAGCTAACCGAAATTGAAAATGAACTAGAAGATTCCTCATCAAGGGCAGCTAGTCTAGACGTTGAGTTATTTGGTGTCTTGGGCAAGAAACTTCGCTTGCTCTACGAAAACCAGAAATTGGCTCAAGCAATGATTACCAGGGAGTTGAATCTCAGTTGTAATGCTGTCTTTAACTCAAGGGTGGAATATTTCAAACAACTTCAACAGATATCCGATACTGTGAAATTGAGGAATTATCCATACTTGGATAGAGAAGAACTTGACCACCATCGTATCAATTCTATGTTTGCGGGGGCGCTAAATACACTACGAGATTTACGAAGACAAATGGACAATGCTGTGGGTCGGTTTCGCTATTTATCAGAGTTGGTGAGAGAGTCTCAACAAACCGTTAATGAGGCCAATGAAGACATAATGACTTGTATCATTTGTCGCTCTAGTATCAGTATTGGGTCCTTGACTCTGTGCGGACACAAGTACTGCAAGGAATGTTTAGAGCATTGGATGAGAAGCTCTCGTCACTGTCCCATGTGTAAGGCTAGAATTGACATTCAGTCGGTTTATAATTTCACTAGGTATGCTCCAGAGCTAAAGGCAAAAGAGGTACAAAACCCCGAGGTAAAATCCAACAAGGGAGGTATGCTAAATTCAATTTACAAACCTTTGAATGAGGATTTGGTTCAAGAAGTGCAGGAGATTAAGTTGGAATCTTCGTACAGTACAAAGGTGGATATGATTGTCAAGCAAGCCTCGTATTTGAAGAAATGCGATCCCTGTGTTCAGATTGTCATTTTTAGTCAATGGCAAGACATGCTATACATCTTGAGTAATGCTTTAAAGTCTGCTGGGATCACGTTTGTTGGAACTGATAGTATTTTCCTTTCGGATGAGAAAAATCCTTCCTCAAAAAAACCAAAGAAGGAAGCAGCGGTTGAATACTTTAAGCAGCCTGAAAATAGAATAACATGCTTTCTTTTGAATGCGAAATCACAGGCCAGTGGTTTGACGTTGGTGAACGCAACTCATATTTTTCTTTGCGAACCGTTGGTAAATACTTCATTGGAATTACAAGCGATTTCGCGTATTCATAGAATTGGGCAAACAAAACCAACAACTGTGTGGATGTTTGCAATTGAAAATACGGTTGAGGAGAGTATCATCATCACGTCTACGAATAAGAGGATCAAATTGATTGAAAAGAGTGCCATCGATAAGGGAACTGAATCAGAGCCTAGTGAGGCAAAGTTGAGTGAAGCGGATTCCTTGACCATGATGCGTAGTGTTGGGGTAGATGAGCTTTTAGAAAAACATGCGCAAGGTGAGAATGTGACAAATAATGACTTGTGGCATTCCTTTTTCAGTGCAAAACAATCGGAGCAGAATTTAGGTTTTTGATAGAACAAGATACGTGTATATAGTATTACTTAAACTGCTATGTAACCACCATCATTAAAACCAACGTAAATCTTTCCACTTTCGACCAAGTCATTACAATGCTTTTCTCCCTCTTTCTCGGATATGGATAATTTTTGAGTGATGAATGAAATTGGAACACCCTCTGGCATCGTCTTACTTTCTTGTCTAATGAAATTCAACACTCTGTCAGTGGTGGATCCTTCATCATCCACAAATAATTTGTTACCTTGAGAACCATTTACTGCAGAGCCACTGCTTTTAGTTACACCTTGGGATTTCAAGTGGTTATCAATAGCACTCAAGTGATGGTAGATAATCTGGTTGCTGTCCTCTATAAGGCTAACTGACGCGTTCTGTATACTTTTGTTGCCATTGTAAACCTTCAAGGCACCTCCGACAAACACATACTTGTTCAAAAAAACCATGTATCTCTCCTTTTCTTCCTCAACTGAATTAATATTCTCATCGACCCATTTACGAACATCAATGGACCCAGTTCCATCTTCCACAGTGATAAACAACGTCACCCCATTGGCATGAACTTTTCTAACCACACCAATAAATCCAACCAAGCTAATGCTCACATTGTGGACCTTGAATTCACCATCAGGTACTGGTTGTTCCGCCTCAAGAATTTGTTTTATAGTCACTGGGTTAATGCTATTACGTGTTTGAACTTTGTTTTGTTGTGAGTTTCCATCACCGGTAAATCCACCTTGTGAAAATCCGCCTCCACCATAATCACCACCAAAGTTTCCGTAGTTACCAAAATCCGACATTGTTAAATGGTTTGTTGTGTGTGTTGAAGGAAGTGGAATTTAGAAGATATCACGAAAGAAAACGCGTCTTTTCGTTTTTGTCTTTTTTTTTTTGGTGGCGCTCACTCTGCTGTGCATTTCCATTGATGTGGAGAGAGGTATTTACTCTTGAAAAGGCTATCGACTTTTATTATAGGAAAGTGTCCACCGATGAAAGCTGAGCCTTGATGGAGTTATTCAGAAAGTAGAAACAGTAACACCTTCCGTTTATAGTCTAACTTGGAGGCGTATCTTGCATCACTGACTATCACACTGTGCTGTACTTGAATTTGGTAGCATCTACATGGAGAAATCTCTTTGCATCTTCATCGGCAACTTCACGCAGAGGTAGTTTCGTTATATTCCTTGACTGCAATTTGGCGTTGAGCACTCACCTGTTTATATTTTCAGAACCCCCCAACCCAATGGATTCAAGCATAGATCCAGAGGTGTCGAAGTGCCAATTCGATAATGGTGCTAAATTTATAGGGGAAGATAATATTAATGATGTTGATAGTTCATCCAAAGGCAACAACATCGTAAGCACTTTACAAGACGATGAAAGCGAGCCGTTGCCAAAATCTTCAAGTACAGCAGAGGCAGCTTTGTCTTTGTTGAATGACTTGCGTCAGCGAGAACAAGAAGACGATCTGAATGACTCCTCATCGGCTTCACCAGCTAATTACTTGGAAACGTCACAAAAGATGGATATGTCAAAGCCTGAAATGAAGCTTTATCAATATGACCCGGATGAGAAGCCGTTGCGTCTCGGCCGTCCGCGCAAAAACATGTCAAAGCCTGTTTCGCCTCCTGAGACACATTCGAATAAAAATTACAACAAAGCTATAATGTCAAAATTTAGATTCGACTCTTTACCTGTTGAAGGTCCTGGGTCTCGTGGTGGTAAAAATTCGAGAAAGCAGACACGTGGAAAGATTACGCAAGACGCAATACGGAAGCGACAACAATCTGTGCTCAATTTTTCTGTAGTGAAAGAACCCTCAAGTGAAGATGCTACGTCAGAACAGAAAAATGTCAGCAATGACAACAATAATGGGAAAGACTTGGTTAAGTTGACAGTAAAGGCACCGCAGGAAAGATCTCAACTGCCATCTTTCACTCCCGAACCAAAGAGACAGAAATTGGGTGAAACACATGCTGTCACGCATGTACGAAGAACATTGGCAAAACGAAACCCTAAAGCTTTGCCATCCCCATTAATCCCAATAAGCTTTGTAGAAGACTTCTTGGTGCACAATGACGAGAGCCGATTGACCAGTACAACTCAATTGGCATTGCGGTATCCAATACAAAAAGCACCGTATGCAAATGACATCATTTACTTGATTTCGTTCTTGACCAAGTTCAGGGATATCATACTGGTCCAAAATTTAGGTCCCAAAAGTTTTGAATCCGGGTTGAGTCTACCTGCTCTTCGAGATCATGTTGAGAGTACAAGATATGCATTGAAGAATAAACCGATTCAAAATGAAAGTGATTATGATGTGTCATATGTGTCTCCTGAAATGGATAATTTGTTCAAAAAGTTGCTCACATTGGTGTTGAACCGGAAAAAGGACGTTGTTTCTGCGTCAAGTGCGATACAGGAGCTTAAACCACAAAGTGCGAAATTGGGTCTACCGAAAGAATGGAAGGTATATAGCCCAATTGAAGATGAAGTCTACGACGCAGGTGAGCCAGTAGATCCAAACCAGCCAGAGATATTGGTTACTGAATTCCCCAAGGAATCGGATTTCGTAATCACATTCAATCCATTCTACAACAATGAGTTTGAAGCAAATGGGTTGCGCGGATTGAGTAATCCTTTGGACAGGTTACTCATACTTAAAACTTTGGCTCAGTGGTCCTTATCAACATCTGATGCAATAAAGAATTTCATTTCGCAAAACGTACTAAATCAAGAATTACCTGGTGAGAAGGATACCTATTACGCTTCAAGAGCACTCTTGTTTGGCTTTGAAAATTGTCACCAAGCTAAATTGAAAGCTAATGCAAGGCTATCGAAAATGAAATCAACTGAGGAGGATTTGAAATATGTCGATCCTACATCGAATCCGACTGTGCATTCTATGAATCTTAGATTGGTTGATCATCTTGTGGGTGACTTGGGGTTTTATGCTGGTAGATTTTATCTTTGTCGAATGGCTGATGGAGAAAATGGTGGTCTTGCTTCAGTTAAGAAGATGAGCAGTGTACTAAAAGGTCAAGATGTTGGATTAGGTACCGTGGCGCCCTCTGATTTCAAACTATATGTTCAAGATACCCATCTGGTTTTAACTGGCGCGTTGCAAGCTGAAGGGGTTGAATTTGACGACGATGGAAGCGAGGTGAAGAACTCAACATATCGAAGCTTTGATGATTGTGAACACTGGTATGAGGTTGCATCTAATGCTAATGAGTTGAAGGACTTTATTGACTTTTTGGAACTACTGATGGAGGATACCAAGAGGCATAGCACTGATCTATACTTTTCGATTCAACGTTTACATGACTATTTGTCGAAATTATATCCATTGCTTCAAAGACAGGAAAGTTTGGAAACTACATCCAGACAGAAAAGGAAAAAAACAATTGATTATAGTGACACACGTGCTGCAGCAAAATACGATGATGCTTTTGGCGAAATGGCCGATGAAGGATTAGGAGATAACAGGTACGACGATGACAATTATATAGACGATGGCGGACAAGATGTTAATGATTCAGAGGATGATGACGAGTATGTTGATTGATTTAGTATTAATACAAAATATATTTGAATGGTTATTCTCCTAAAACTTGCTTGATCCAAACAAAAGATCAATCTTCTCGTTGATCAAATCTTCATTATCTTCGAAATAGTTGGCTCTTCTAACAATCTCTTCGTCATATCCTTCGTCACTTTTCAACGCTTTAAGAGTTTCAGCTTGACTAGCCAACCATTGCTCAATAAATTTGACCGGATCTTTGCTTAACCCACTGTAAAATGTTTCTCTTGAATTGGCATTCCTTAATTCAATTATAGCTAAAGATATTTTCTGATTCAATTTTTCAATCATTGCATCATGACGTGACAAGTTCTCAAGGGCTGACTTGTTCATTTCCAACAACTCACGTTGAGCTTTGGATATGTTGATGGGTAATTCGGTAGGAATATCCAACACGACATCACCCAAAGTAGTTGATCTTCTCGTATCCACCTCATAATCTATGACTATTGGCTCTCTTGGTTTGAAATGAGGCTGAATCAATCCATACAAGTCGGAAAATTTAAACTCGCGTACTTTCAACAATTCAAACAATACATCATCAGTTTCAGCTAATGTGAGATCATCATAAGCACTACGATCTTTATCAGCACCGGGGATAGATTCACTCAACCCTTCGACAGCTGGGACATGATTGTATTTTGCTGTTTTCACGAAAAGCTTCTTATTCAAGACGTATTGCCAAATCGTGTACATCACTTCTTGTTGTGTGCATTCAAGTTTTCCCATAAATTCTGCCAAATCAGGAGTCACACTTAACTTGGATGTAAAGCTTTTAACCATCAATGCAATTTTCACTTTGATGTTGTATTTGCCTTCTCTTTTGATGTCCATACCATCGAAACCAACAACAACTCCTGGATCTCTACCAACATTGTTTGCTGTATCGTCTCTCCATTCAACTATGTTACTATGAGATTCTTGGAGGTTTGGGTAATGCTCATTTTCCAAAAGATCCACCGATATGCCTGATAAAAAGGCACTAAATTTTAAACTATTGGTTTCTTCTTGTGCTGATTTATCATCATTGATAAACCTCCCTTCTACTCGTAAAGTCCATGTAGGAACGGTATTTTCAGGCACTTGTTGTCCCTCTTGTTGTGCTAATTGATTCTGCCATGGTTGATGCTCACAAGTGTTGTAAATAAATACCCTTAATATACCCGTATTTGGTTTATACTCAAATGGATGAATAGTCTTCTGTTGTATAGCTTGAAAATCGAGTGCCTTTCTAGCAATGAGCAAATCTACTCTTTTTTCCGCCTCTTTTAATGCCCTATACTCCTTAAGATTGGGAAGCTTGTCATATAATGATGGAGGAATGGTTATATCTGTTGGTGTGTATGATATAGCCGGTATAGAGCTTGCAGTTGACTTTGGTTGGTTATTTGAAGGAGGCGCTTGGGGTGGAACCACTTGCTGGTTAGGTAACGGAACCTGAGACATAATGTAAAGACGAATGGAATAAGGAAGGTGGTGAGTTTATTGTACCTTTGTGAAGGTTTGGTTGTTTTTGTTGTTTTTTTTTTTTTTTCCACAGTTCAACTTTTGAACTATTTACACGCACTGTTCGAATCACATGTAATTATCTCCCCCATTGATCATTTCTGTTATAGAAATTACTTCTTCAGTTAAACCGCAAGGGGAAAAGACCAAAGTGTCAAAAACCACTTTCAAGGGTGATATCAGTGCAGTGTCTATTGGCTATCATCTCAGTTCGAATTTAACTCATTAAGAATTTCCTCAAATGGATGAGAAACAACGCAATGGTCAAAGCATTAAGGTACAGCGTCGGAAGGTTGTCTCCTCCTCCAACTCTTCATCTTCCGCATCCCAAAACCTAATAAGCCAAGCAGCAAAGATGAAAAACACGAGGATAAAGGAAATAAGGAAACGTAGGAGAGATTTGTTTACGAGGATAAACTATACCCATACAATAACCACTGTGGTTTTACCACTATTGATGCTATGTTACATGTTATATTTTAAGGAAAGTATACTACCTGAGAACCAAGCTACTTTGAAATTCACCAGTATCTATTATAATGTCACCATGTTGGCATTCACAGCTGGTTATCATAAATACTTTGCTCATAACTCGTACAAGATCAAATACTCCTTTTTAAAGTATTACTTTGCCATTTTTGGTACTAGTTGTGGTTTAGGTTCAATTAGATGGTGGTCTTCACTACATCGAGCTCATCATCACTTTACAAATGATACCGAACGAGATCCATATCTGATTAAACGTGGGTTATTATTTAGTCATTATGGATGGTTATTGAAAAAGCCAAGAGCAGTCAAGTTTTTCAACGATTTTATTGAACAAGAGTTTCCACAAAACATTGATGAAGCCAGACTTTCACAGGATATAAAACTTGATAAAGAACAAAGAGAAGCATTTGGTCTTCGAGATGAATTTGATAATGATAGTGGGAAAGAAGATGAGGAGGATGATGAAGTTGAGTTTAAAGATACCTATGATGAATATATGAGAGACTTGTTAAATTGGCAAGAAAAAACATACTTGTTGTGGTTTACAGTGACGACAATCATCATTCCAATAGTGCTAACCAAGTTGTTTTGTAACGACACGCTAATACATGGATTGATATACCCCGGTATATTTCGGATGTTTTTATGTCAACAATCACTTCTCACTACTGAATCTTTATGCCATTTGAAACAGATACAAGTAACCATCCCTACACAACCATTTAGTGACAAGAATTCATCCCAAGATTGCCTGAACCCACTAATGGCATTACTCACCTATGGCCAGTCGCATCAAAATTATCATCACGAATTTCCTCATGATTATAGAAGCAGTAACTCCAATTTCACTTATGACCCAACAAAATGGTTTATATGGACATTGGATAAATTGGGAATTGTTTGCGAATTGTGTCGAACACCCGATAATTTGGTTGAACACTTGCGTCTTCAGCAACAACAAGAGATTCTCAATCGCATGAGAAGTCAGTTGAATTGGGGCACACCAATATCTAAACTACCATTGATAACCCCTCAAGATTTCAAACGAACGATTGAGTCATCTTCAAACAAAGATCGAATTTACATTGTTATTCAAAATATCATTCACGATATTACTCCCTTTATGGATCAACATCCTGGAGGAGTACAGTTGTTGAAAGCATCACATGGAAAAGATGCAACTAGAGCTTTTTATGGTGGTGTGTACGGGCATCTGACAGCGGCAATCAATTTATTAGCCACCATGAGGATTGGTATATTGGACAATGGAAACGATGAAGAAGTTTGGAATAGAGTGGTGAAGGAAGAAGGTGAAGTGAGGGAGGTATCTGAATCGCGACGTGGTGGTGGTGGTAATAGTAGTGGTAGTAGTTCAGGTGAGTACCGCACTGCCGAAGCTGCTTAGTGTAAATAGAAAGTAGCTTAATCTTATTTATTTGGAAAAAGCATATAGGAAAAGTAGTTGAAAATGCGCACACAAAAGAAAAGTCAACTGAAAAGAATGAAAATATCTTCAACTCGTACCATCCACCAGACATATCCCAACAATGACAAGTACTCCACCACCTACTCCTTCCAGTACGACGCTTTTCACTACACGCGACTATCGTGGTGCCACAATCGAAGACTTGAACATTCCACAAGCAATATCAACCAACCCAACCTCATCTATATACGATGCTATTGAAATTGGATACGAATACGAATTCACATATTTACCAGTAATACACGAGTTGAATAAACGATTATTGGGGGTCGTCAATTTAGAACAGTTTAAAAAGGGCTCCACTCCAACACAGCAGCAACAACAACGACAACTATCATCATCCACAGGTGAACAAAAAGAGCCAATTGTTTTCAATTACATGTTGTGGTTTAACCCATTAACTAAACGCAAATACGAGCGTGAAATCTTACATAGAGGAGGAAACAAGGAATCAGCAACAGTGGGTAATACAACTCCCAAGACCAAGATTTTGAAACCTAGAGGTAAACGGTACAGTGTTTTAACTCCGTATAGTCCCTTGGAGGATTTAGCTTCATTTTTCAATAGGGGTAACTATTTCGCCATTATTACTAATGATCTGGGTCAATTTGTTTATGGAGTGGTGACACCACAAGATTTAGTCAAGTATGAACAAAGTCGACCAAAGTTGTAAAAAGCATAAATTCAAGGAGGTATATACGTCTATATAGAATAACGGCATATACATGTATGTATGTGTTTATGTGTGTGTAACATGGTGAAGAAGTTTTCATTTGGCAGGCATTATTATAGGCTCTTATAGCCTTGATAGTTATTCTTGAGGAATTTTTAAGGTCAATTTACCATGAGTTTTCCTTCCCTCTAAATCTTGAGCTGCTTGCTTGTAATCCTTTAAATCATAAACTTTATAAATGTCAAATTGTAATTTTCCCAGTTGGTACAAATCCAACAACTGTTTGGAATAATGATCCCACTCCTGTGGCGTAGCAATGTATCCCCACAACTGTGGTCTCAAAAGTTTGACATTCTTGGGGGACAATAAGGACAAGGGGAAGGGTGTAACTGGACCAGAAGAGTTTCCGTAACTGACAAAAGTTCCCTTTCTGGCCAACGAATTCAATGAAGCATAAAATGAATCTTTACCAACAGAATCAAATGATGCAGCCACACCTTTCCCATTGGTGATGTTATTAACTTGTTCATCAATGTTGTCACTATTGGCATCAATAAAATGTTCAGCACCCAAAGATTCAGCCAATTGCAACTTTTCCTTTGTTGAAGCAATGGCAATCACATGAGCACCAATTTGTGAAATCAATTGCACAAGGATTTTGCCAACGCCTCCAGCTGCTGCCCAAACAAGCACATAATCACCTTTTTCAACCTTGTAGGCTTCATTGATAAATGTCAATGCCGTCAACCCTTGCAACAAGATTGATCCATAAACTTCTAAATTCTTTTCATTGGTCAGTGAAGGCAACTTGACATATTTGAAATTTTTATCGGTAATCTTCGTGTATTGAGCAAAAGTTGCCGTTGATAAATACGCAATCTTGTCGCCAACTTTCAAATTGGATACACCTGATCCAACAGCAACAATTTCTCCACTTGCTTCTCTTCCAAACACATATGGTTTTTCAGAAATGGGATAAATGCCTTTACGGAAATAGGCTTCAATAAAGTTTATACCAGCATAGCTATTTTTGACAATAATGTCATGATCAGAGTCAATTGTTGGTGTGGGGAAATCCGTCACATATTCAATCTTGTCAAAATCTCCGGTATCGTTGAACAATACAACTTTTTGAGTCTTGGGGATTAATGGGGACATACTTTCTGGGCGTCTTTAAATTGAAATCAATTGCTGTGGATAGAAAGGAAATTTGCGAAAGGAACTTTACGGATATGGGTATGATTTTATACTGTAAGTTTTGATTAGTAAGAAAAGTAAACTCGGACTTAGACAGACACACAATAAAAAAGAGGAAACTGAACTGTGGCTTTATAACCGTTTAACTGCTTTTTAAAGGTTAAACAACCAATTAGAGTTTCAACCCAAAGCGGTGGCGGTAAACACTCTCACAGAGCAATGATCCAATTGAGCTCCATACACGCAACAAAAGTGGCATATTGTGCCACCTTCGTAGGGCACAGTCCACTTTCAGTCCTACGTATCAATTCTTTTCGAATAGAAAGGTGCACAGTTAAATAGCTTCTTTACTAACAAAGAAACATGGCCAAAATAAAAGCTATAGTAACTTGTACGTATATCGAAAGTAAATACCAAAAATAATGACAAAACAAAAAGAAGCTTAAGCTTAAGCTGTAAACAAAACAAAGAAATAAACGATAAAATAAAGCGACAACCACAACCATCAGACTTCTCTCAAACAAAAAAGCAACATTCCGCCAACTTCCCTCTCTCTCTATCTATGCGTGTTGTATGCGTGTCTAATTGGAGCATTCGACAGTTCCTCTAATCACTCTGGCTAGCTACTTTGAATTGGAATTTGCTTATTCTTTCTTCTCTCAATAATTGAAGCACCACCCAAATTTAAATCAAAGCCACCTTTAGGCTTAATCAAATTCTGTTGTTCACGATGATGGTTATGACGATGACGACGATTGTTCGATCTAGGTATACTTGAGGAAGCAGTGGTACCATTATTGTTGTTACTATCATAGTGATGATGCAAGACTCTGCCACTTCCAGTTACGTCTTCTTCATTTTCTTCTTCCTCTTCTTCAATCAAGTCTTCAACATTGGATAATCCACCACCACCAACACCATGTTGTTTGTTGGATAACGCAGCTTCTTCGCCCATACGATGGACAGCAGTAGATATATCAAATGCATCACGTAATGCTACAGCTGCTGGCGAGTAAAGATCTTGGTTGAAAGATTGTTGTTGCAAGCGTGATTTCTTGGAATATTTGGCAACGTTGGTAATGTTGTTGTTATTTTGTGATTGAATTGGGTGTGATTTCTGAATATTGGCATTGGCATCAGCAGCAGTTGTTGCTGATTGTTGTTGTGGTGCAGCTCCTTCAGTTTGTTGCTTCATCCATGGGTCTTGCAAAAACTCATCAATAGTATATCTCTTCTTTGGATCAACAGTCAATAAATTCGAAACACAATTTTTAGCACCATCACTAATTTCATCCCACCAGGGTTGTAAAAATGTAAATTGTCCCTTTGCTACTTTTTCAGTCAATGTTTCAATACGTTCATCATAAAATGGTGGGAACCCACAAAGCAAAGTATACAAAACACATCCAATGGCCCACATGTCAACCTCCTTAGAGTATCGTTCATCACGAACAATTTCTGGTGCAGTATAACCAACAGTTCCACACGGCGTCTTGGTATTATGTTCCCAAATTTGTTTTGATAATCCAAAATCAGCCAATTTAACAATTCCAATACCACCACCACCTACACCAGGAGTGAATTCACCTTCATCCTTTTTGGTGTTTGGGTCATCACTTTTACGCAATTTGGCAATGGGGTTAACACTGGGGATCAATTCAATTGGTTCAAATAGTAAATTCTCGGGCTTAATGTCTCGATGAACAATACCAACTTCCTCATGAAGATAACGTATAGCATGGGCCACTTGAGTGATAATCCAACGAGATAAATCTTCTGATAAATAAGTGTACTTGACAATCATGGTGAAAATTTCACCACCAGAAACCAACTCTTGAACAATGTAGTAGTAGTCAGGTGAATCAATGAATTCGATAAATGAAACAACATTGGGATGTTTCAATTGACGCATAATGGTGACTTCTTTCAATACTGCTTGCTTTTGTTGTTGATCCATTTGGAATTTACGTAATATTTTGATAGCAACCTCCTTACCAGTTGGTTTGTGAATGGCCTTATTAACGACGGAAAACGCACCTTCACCCATTTGTTCCAATACTTCATAATTGTCCAAGTTTTTATACGTCTTGTATTTGGATTTCTGCAAGTTTTCCTCTTCAACTAGCTGGGTAGCTACTTTGTCGTAATCTTGGTGTTGATGCTGCTTATGATTATGTTGTTGCTGCTGTTGCTGCTGCTGCTGCTGTTGCTGCTGAGTTGGATCGTTCAAAGTGATGTCAGATTGGTTTCCACCAGTCGTACCATATGCATAACCCCCATTAGCATCAGCAGCATTTGCGACTGGTTGTTGCTGTTGCTGTTGCTGTTCAAACTGTTGTTGATACTGCTGGTACTGCAAATCCGAAGGACTCTCATCGCTGTTGTTGCCAAAGTCATTAGTACCATCAATTATTTGATATCCCGATCCAAATGGATTTTCCGTCGCTGAAGTGTATGGAGGATTACTTGGGTTCACCCTCTTCATGTCATTAGCCTGTCTACCATGTCTAATAAATGCCTTCAAGTTTTCAAACATAACTGGTGGTGTCTCGTGTGTGTTTAATTTGTGTGTATGAGTAAGCGTCTAATAGCAAAGATCAAATCGGAAGTAAGCGCTAAGAATATTTAAAGTGTGTTTTTAGATGTGTGGTGTGGTGAATATTAATAATAGCTTTCTTTTCTTTGAATGTGTAAAGGTGAGATGATAGGAGAAGGAAGAAAGAAAGTATGAAATGTGTGTTTGATGATAATGATTTTGCAAGTTTCTTAAGTTATGATTTTTATTCATCTCTCAATTCTTGTTGTACATCTTCCGTTTTTTTTTTTTTTTTATTTATTTTTTTTTTATTTTTTTTTTTTTTTTTTGGGTTTTTTTTTTTTTTTGCTATCCTTCGATTAGTAAATGTTACACCATTATCGTCCGACGATTTCTTATTGTTTGATGTGATTTCAGTTGGTATTGTTGTCGTTGAAAACTCTGGACTTCCGTTTGTGTGTTAAAGGCCGGGTTTTTTCTTTCTATTTTTGACTAACGACTTCTGTTATTGCTATTTCTAAGAGATATGTAGAGACGGTTATTATTATGCAGAGTAAGACAAGACATGAAAAGCTAAAGACAAGAATAGGTAACCCACATGGGCGGTGGTGATTCATAATTCTAAATGCATATTCCAGTAAGGCAGTACAATACAAGCATTGGTGTCAAGAAATAAGCATTCATGAGTGAATTCACACTTTATTTGCAGTAATTACGGCTAAACTCAATTGGTAGCATACTTTCTTCCATCCTCGGAACAATAGCAATCATAATTGAGCAGTTAGTTACACAAACCACACTCAATTTATAATTCAGACACTAAAAACAGAGAACCCAAGCCACAATTTATGGAAAGAGATACAGAGGTAAAGATAAAGATCAGCAACAACAAACTCATCTTGCAAGTAGGATTGTTTGGTTGATAAGTTGGTTCTGCTCATCACGCATTCTGTACTGAGGAACATTGTTTCTTCTTCTTGTTTATGACGTTTAACGGTTCAGCTCAAGTTTGATGTTATTAATGTTACCCCATTTTTTTTTTTTACGGCATGACAAGAGGTTACTGCCGACACTTGATAGCAATTCAGACACTTCTCTTGCACTTACTCGAGCACTACATGGGCATTTTATTATTGCTAAAAGCTAACATGGATATATTTTATATATATATATTCGAAGAGACATGTGCTTTAATGGTTTCACAACGGACTTCACCTCATTTCTTTTATTCTCTAAAGTAATATTTTTTCTGTCTGTCTGAGAATTGAAAATTTCCGTCAGACAGAAAAAGTAGAAATTTGTATTCATAACCCGAGGCTGCCGTATTTGCACGCAATACGCACAATATGCGTCGTCAATAAATCATTGCATTCATTGTGACACCCTTTAATTTCAAGCATTATGGGTGTTAAAGTGGTTGAAATTAAAGTTCTAGATCATGGATATTCAAAACAAAAGTCGTATGCTAAAGACGCATATTTGCAACCAAAGGCAATCTTCTTATTAATGATTTTCTCTTGGTCTGTGCATTAACGAACAACCACAAGGAGTGTGCTCTTAATAAGAGAAATTTTCGTATGAGTGCCCCTTTAGAGGATATTCTTCCAAAACTTTGAATATACGTGGTGAAAACAGCTTTCATACTTGAAATATTGTATCAATTATTTTTTCTCCAAAGAGGTTGCGAAAAGATTTCGGCGAAAAAATGGTGAAAAAATAAAACGCCAAATGATTATTTTTAATTATATGATGAAACGTCGCCTTTTGGATAAGATATAGAAGAAGACCAACCATAGCATGAACATCGTGACTATCAAAAACGGATCTAATTTGTTGTAAACCCTACTAATTATTGTTCCACAGAGAGTCGTGTACCGAAGAACGTACTTTCTCAGCAAAATTGATAAACCCGCGTGGGGCGGTCGACAACACTAAATTGAAAGAAAAAGAAAAAACGCAACCTTTTCGACATTCACCTATCACTTTACTTCAATTACATAGGCAAGCTCAAGCTCTAGACCACAATGTCAGCTCCACCAGCAATTGTATTTACTGATTTCGACGGTACTGTCACCTTACAAGACTCCAATGATTACTTGACTGATAATCTCGGTATGGGAGAAGCCAAAAGAAGTGCCATTGGTCAAGATATCCTTGATGGCAAGACCAATTTCCGTGATGGGTTCAAAGAAGAAATTGACTCGGTGAAAACTCCCTTTAATGAATGTCTTTCAATCTTGTTATCCAATATCAAATTAGATCCAGGTTTTAAAGATTTTTACAATTATTGCCAAGCCAATAATATCAGAATTATTGTTGTTAGTTCCGGTATGAAACCTTTAATTGCCGCCTTGTTGCAACAATTGGTTGGTGCTGAAGCATTGAAACATATTGAAATCATGTCTAATGACGTACGTATTGATAATGATGGTGAGAATTGGGAACTTTTGTTTAAACATCCCGATTCTGCATTTGGTCATGATAAGGCCCAGTCGATTAAAGAGTGGTTGCATAATCACGGATTTGATACTTCCGAGGTTAAGGATGATGGATCAACTGAACCGAAATTGTTTTATTGTGGTGATGGAGTTTCAGACTTGAGTGCAGCAAAGGAGACGAATCTCTTGTTTGCTAAACATGGTAAAGATTTGATCACTTATTGTATTAGGGAAAAGATCCCTTATACTGAATTTAATGATTTTCAAGATATTTTAACCAAAGTGAAAAAAATTATAGATGATGGTGAACCAATTAAATCATTTGTTGAAAATCCATCAAGTGTTTAAAGAGGAGGGAGTTAGAGATTTACCGGGCTATTTTTTAAAGAAGTAGTCGCTGGCGATATAGAACTAAAATAGATTTTGTTTTTAAGGTTATCAAAAGGGAAGTGTAGAACCGAAGAATTCTCCCACGACGAGACCCCTTTTTCTTATCTTGCCACTACATTCCAAGAGCTAAGCCTCTTCTGTCACATTAATTGAACCTCTCTATCCATATTTAGTGAAGAGGCTAAAACAGTAGATACTAAAAATAGCGTTAAAGGAAGTAGAGGGGAGGCGCAGCTCCTCTTTTGCAGGAACATATCGGGATGCTGTGCAGTAACGTCTCCGCCATAACGCCTTAAATTGTATTTGGAGTTATCGGAGACAACTTTCTCATCTAGGACTTTCAAATCGTACCTCCAAATTACGAATTAATTTCCACGGTTAAATGCAAAGTTTTTGTGTTGTGCAAACTTGTTATTTAAATTGCCACGTATTAATTCACCTTCATGTTCACTTTGTACCTTCCTGATGGCCGCCCTTTTCAGGTAGAGGAGAATACGAACAGCGTGGTCTTTGTAAAAGAAACGCATCTTATTGCCTCGGAGATGTACAATACTGCTTTTCAGACTTTTGTGTATTGGTGTACTCAATTCCAAATCCAGTACTTTGCGCAATAGAAAAGTAATACATACTATTGTTGGCTTTTTGTGTAATTACGATAATATTCCGGAATTAACCATGAGAGAAATCCCTACAATGGCTTTTTGCATACATATCTCCCCTATTTTTCATTTCTACTGCCTCCTCTTTTTGGCCAGTGCATCAATGATGAAATTGTTTTGAGTAATGCAGGTTTATATTTAGATTACGGCTAGGGAGTAAACCAACTCAATTGGGTTTATATTGTATATATATGACTCAACATCATTCCCGTAATTTTCCTCCAAGAAAAATTTTTATTTTTTATATCTATCTAATCTACACCAACCAAGAAAAAAATATAAAGCTAAGAAGCGATAAGCATCTTTCACTTTAGATCAAGGGGTATTAGCTAAGAAGGTTCATATAGTCAATCTTTGTGACATCCAATTCAAAACATGGCTAAATCTATTGATCTCGCAGATGAAATATCTATCAAGGAGATCACCAACAATCATGAACAATCACCTCGTTCTTTGGAAAAACAGAATGATATAGAAATCATACAACAAGAAGATGGAGATAGTGATGGTGATAGACCATATGCCATGAATGAAGGTACCAAATTCTTCAGTAATGCCATTGATACATCTAGTGTAAACTCAGACACACCTACACTGCCACACCAACTGCAACAACAGCAGCAACCACAAGCTCCACCAAAGAAAATCACGGAAATCACCAGCAAGACCAAAATGATCCTCCGCAAATACGCCTCATTTATTGGCCCTGGCTTGGTCGTCTCTGTCAGTTTCATTGACCCAGGTAACTATCAAACATGTGTTACTGGTGGAAGTTCCAATCGGTTTTCTTTGTTATTCATTGTGTTTTTATCCAATTGTATTGCCATTTTTTTACAAAGTTTATGTATTAAGTTGGGCAGTGTTACCGGTTATGATTTGGCTCGATGCAGTCGAGAATTTCTTCCCAAGAAATTAAACATTTTGTTATGGATCCTTGCTGAAGCTGCCATTATTGCTACTGATATTGCCGAAGTTATCGGCAGTGCTATTGCATTGAATATCTTGTTGCGGATCCCATTACCTGCTGGTGTTGTGATTACTATTGTTGATGTGCTATTTGTCCTAATGGCGTATCGTGCCGATACATCATCAATGAAATTTGTCAAGATATTTGAATATTCAGTGGGGGCATTGGTGGGAGTTGTTGTCATTTGCTTTTGTATACAATTGTCGAGGATTCATGCTGACGCCAGAGATATTTTCCGAGGTTATGTTCCCAGTAAACAGATGTTTGATGGAAGTGGATTGACCATTGCCACGTCCATTGTTGGTGCCACGGTCATGATTCATTCATTGTTTTTAGGTTCAGGCTTGGTTCAACCACGATTACGTGAATATGATGTCAAGAATGGATACGTCAATTTGGACAAAATTGTTAATGAGGATTCGAACGATGCATACACTGATGAAGAAAAGAAGAAGTTAAAACAGAAGCAATATGAAAAAGAAGCTGATTTTTTTTATCATGAATATAAACCATCCTATAAAGCCATCAACTACTCATTAAAATATTCCATTATTGAACTAGCAATCAGTTTATGCACATTGGCCCTCTTTGTCAATTCGGCAATCTTGATCGTTGCCGGAGCCACAATGTACGGCACTCCCGAGGCAATGGATGCCGATTTATACACAATCCACGACTTACTCTCCCGTTCCATTGCTCCAGCAATGGGTACCATCTTTATGGTTGCGTTATTATTCAGTGGTCAAAGTGCTGGTATCGTATGTACAATTGCCGGACAAGTTGTTTCCGAAGGACACATTAATTGGACATTGAAACCATGGTTACGAAGACTCGTTACGCGAAGCATATCGATTGTGCCCTGCTTGATTGTGAGTGCATGCTTGGGGAGAGATGGGATGGCGATCGCATTAAACATTTCTCAAGTTATCATATCAATCTTGTTGCCTCCATTAACTGCACCATTGATTTACTTCACTTGTTCCAAAAAATTCATGAAGGTTAAATTGAACAAAGATGATGAAGTCAAAGAAAAACATATTGGACATGTTGATGAAAATGGCGATCGATTCAAGTATATGACAAATAGTTGGATTACTACTATTTGTGCTGTGGTTGTTTGGGTCTTGGTTTCAATGTTGAATATTTATGCAATTTATGATATGGCAAAGAATGGTGTATCTGGATGATTGCATATGGGGGGGGTATATGTGATGATAGAAATACAATAAATTACCTACTCTTTTATTTTCAATTTAGATTAGTGTGTAGTAGTCTGTGAGGAGTAATTTGTGTGTGTGTGTGCTGCGTTTAGTTTAGTACCCTTATTTCAACTCAGCATGTGCTTTGCTCCTTCCCCAACCAAGGCAACTTCTCTTACCCACTAGACACTGCTCGCACACAAAATCTACCCAATTTAATTATTTATAAAACACACTAAATATAAAATGATAAGAAAAAACACTTCTGAAAACACGAACTGAAAGAAAAACAAACAACAACCTAATTTCTAGTAATCACCAGCCTGGGTCATAATTTGATAAATTGCCCAACATCATACCTTGATCTTTATCTCCATTTCCGATTCCATTGCCATTACTTTGATTTGGTGGATTTGTAGATGGCGACGCAAACAAATACAGGTTATTATTGTTACCACCCCCATTAGCGTTGCCATTATAGCCTCCATATTGCGATGCATTAGGAGCCATAAATGAGTTCAGGTTGATGTTTTTCCCAAGGCTGAAGCCTAGCGGTGTCAAGTTTGGATTATTGGAATTCCCATTGGTCTGTGAACTGTGACCGTGACCGTTAATCATTTGGTTATTGTTAACCCCATTGGCAGTGCTATTGCCACCAACACTATTCTTGAGGATATGCGAAGGGTTCAATGTAGATGTGGATGAATTTAGTGGAGGCATCAATGACATGTTTCCTGTTGACGTGTTACCAAAGAACGATGACGATGACAATGAATTTGAGGGGTTAGTAAAATTGCCACTGTTTCTGGTAGACCCATTAGCTGAAGCATTTGTCGACCCATTTGATGGGCCAAAGTTTACGCCTAGTCCTGGAGCATTCCCCATCGCAAAAGATGTGCCATTTGTGCTCAAATTATTCAAGATATTATTAGTTGATGATTGTGAATCAAGACTTATGTTGCCATTTGAGCCACTATCTTCATTAGATAAAATCTTATTTTGTATACTGTTGATTGGAGGAAGTTGCTGACCTTGGTTTTGGATTTGTGGTAACTGGCCACCATTACTTTGATTGGCATAGCCCAGTCCATTAGATGCTTGGCTCGCGATCGGTGGTGCTGATGACAAATTCTCCAACGAACTACCATGAAGACCATCGGATCCATCAACACCACCAACACCACCAACACCACCAACACCATCAACACCAGCGGCAGCTGCAGCTGCTGCGGCAGCATACACGCTATCATTGTCATTCAACAAGGGCGATAATGGAATCGTTGATCCTGGTAAACCAGACCCCGAAGAATCATTCAAACCACTAAGCAACCAGTTGTTCAATGCAGCCTTTTTATTTAATGGAGGTTGGTTAATTGAGCCATTTTGTTGAAAATTTCTTGCGTCAACATAACCACTCAAGGAACCCTGTACACCTCCAGCCATGTTATCCCTCCCGTACAAGTTTTGCCTCAATGATTCTAAAAATTGAGGACTAAAGGAATTCTTGTATTCAATCAACAACTGCGAAACAAATGAATCTAGCATGGCTGTCTTTTGATTATCGGTAATGTTTCGATTGTCAAGAATGTAATACTTAATTTTTTGCCGCACCTCATTTTGCAACGCCTGCATAGCATTCAACGATTTTGATTGAGATTGAGGTTTGGGGATAGGTAGTACCTGGGCTTTGGGATGAGAAGCAAAAAATTGATCAACTTGCCCATTGTATTGATTTTGGTTTGAACGTTGAACATGTGACCGTAGTTGTTCACGTTTAGGATTTTGTGGTGATTTTGCAGATCCTTGTACTTCATGAGGAGCTTCTTGTTGCGTTGACTCTTGCGCCGACCTTCTTCGTTGCTTCTTTGCGCCATCTGAGTCTTTATTCAAATCACGTTTAGAAATTGACTTACGTGCAGCTTGCCGGGGAACTTCAACAAAATCCGTTGGTAGCTCTTCTTTTGCCTTCTTGTTTTTGCTATAGCCCTTAGTGGAGTGAAGTTTGCGCTTCTTTGGCAAGCTGATGGAGTTGTTGGTAGAGTTCCCTGACGTTGATGATGACTCCTCTGTGCCAGTCGATGTATCTTCTCCAATCAGGTTTAACGATGTTGGTGGACTATCCCTGAATTCGTCTGAGCTTCTATGTGAGAAGGCAGACACTGAAGAGCTTTGATCAGTGTTGGTGGAGCTAGATTTGTCATTATTCTTGATTTCAGACTCCAATTTGGATTTTTTGTCCATATTGCTCCTGCTCAAATTCAAACCCGTTCCTATGGTGCTTAGCAGTGGGGGCTGCTGTTGTTGTTGCCCGGATTGTGGTTGTTGCTGTTGTCGCTGTGGTTCACATGGTTGCAACTCCCGTGTTTGCACCTTTGGCAGAGGACTCTCTTCTTTTTCTTGACAATCAACAACATGGTCATGGCGATCGTCGATGACCAGTATAGACCATATCTTTTGTCTTGTGCTAAGATTTGCTCTTATCTTAAAGGGACAACTTGTATGACGTCGTATTGGAATCTTTGTATTTTTATTCTTTGATTCAATAATTTTAGTCTTCTTTTCCTTGTTTTTGCATTTAAATATTATTTTAGTGGCATCAGACCTTTCGATAACAATGTGAATACCCTTTTTTCGTAGTAGTACATCCAGAAGCCAAGGCTTTATGTCATCTTTTGATGAAAATTGTTTATTCTCCAACTTTAGATCATCAAGGGGGATCCTATATGAGACTTTTTCACTCATTAGTCAAATGGACTTGATTTCAGTTTCAAGTAAGCTGTAGTGATGGTATCTCTAAATTGTATATGAAAGTGTATGGATGCAGTTCTTAGCATAGACATAATCCAATAAAAAACGTCAACAAAACCTTATAAATCTTGTAAATATTTTTAATGTTGAGGTATGAATCGTTGCGCGATTAAAGCTCCAATAATAACACCAAAATATGTCTTCCTGACTCTAATATGGCGAGATTTTTCGGGGTTCGCCACCAAAGCTTGAAAACTTTAAGATTGCTGAACTCCGTTATATATATGTATATTGCAGCAAGGGAAAAAAAATACACTGTTTGTGTGTGTGTGTGACCCAATCAACGGACTTCGTTAAAACCGATTACTGATGTACGCCAATAGGGTTTTTCTTGATATCTCTGACGGTTAGCCACAAGCCTTTGTATATGATAGCACGCGTGGAGTGTATGTGGTTGATAAATGGTAACTGGTTGGTAAGGCGATTATATGTCTGTATAAATAGAAAATTCCTTTTCGAATGTAAAAGAAAGAAAGAAAAGTCCCAAAAAATTTTTGGACAACGGATTTCCATTTTTCTCATTTCTGAAATCCATTCTTGAAGAAGAACACAAAAATGACAACAGGCTACATAAAAAAAAAAAAATCAAACTAAACCCGACCCAAAATAATGATACACAAAGTTTATTTCACAAGACAAAGGGAGAAGAAGACAATAACAATACATAAATGTCAATACAGACTCCATCAACATTTTTTTTTTTCTACCGAGGTGTTGCTATATGTCGTCATTGGAGGCAAGGACGTGCAACTAAGCCTTTACAAACGTCAATAAATGAGGCGCCAATCAAAGGTAACGTTAAAATCGATCGTGTGCTTTGCACAATGTTGATAGTCTCGAACTTACACTCAAAGTTTATTCTGGTCTAGATCTTTTTAAAATTGCAACCGTTTTTTGTGGTTTTTAGCAGGCTCAAACTCCGCTTAGTAGATCTTCTCTTGTCAATGGCAAATGGATTTGTCTCAGATTTAGCAACTATATAGAATAGCATCCAACACATGACGTTAGGTTAATATGATCACTAAACTCCAATAAATTTCGGTTACTGTCGATAAAGAGGGGAAGTAATTGCTGTAACCAAAGAAAAAAATATCAACCACTTTTGTAATAGCGGTGGCGTAGTTCTTCAAAGGCCTCAATAGTGTCTCATGTAATACTACAATGATTAGTTGTCACTGTCAATATGACTTGAAAAGCTTTATTTGCTCTCAAAACTTTTAAAGATTTATCACCTTCTAGTTCTAGCACAAAATTAAGCGAGTACAAAATTTCACCATTGCGTCATCGTTTGATTTTGCATCAATGGTGAGACACACTATCAAAAAGGAGCCTCTTTTGTACAACATAAGGGCTAAAATTAGAGTGACTTGCTGGTGGGAGAAGGTATGTCTCCATAAATAGAAACCAAAAACAATTAATGCCTCATCTTCTACCTCTACATTGTAGTTGCAAAGAAAGGTTTTACAAGAAGATAGTCATTTGTAAAGGGGTGTCATTTCATAGGACAAACTATTTACAACTCTGCGACTTGGCATTGGAACAAAAGTTCAGTGAAATTCATCCTGTTGTCATCGTCTTTGCTCATTTTTTCTTTTTGCAGCCAATATAGGTGATACACGGGATACATACGAGAAATGAATCTGTACGATCACACCCAACTCTTACGTGCAGCGTGCCCTAGCTTTATTGTACCCCTTCACCACATTACACGGTGATGGCTTTCTCCCACTTCTTTGCTAAAATGGGGCCAGAGTATAGGTTGACTTGCCACGGTGCGGTAAATATCCAATCCAAATGTGCTACAACGATTCGTGAGTTGCTAGTCTTCAAATTGTGTATAGCACAGATCATGGCTAAACTACAAAGCGACTTTACCACACACCTTGCGGTTTCAATGTTGCTAATCAATATTCTCCCCCGGTTGCTCAAATACAGAACCAGACTGTAAATGATCACTCATAACGATTCATTAAACGTACTCAGGGTATTCCCATAACCGACTTGGCATTGGCAAATTTGACATATCACTCTTAATGGAACTTTCACTACATCAAGTTAACAATTACACATTACACCTTCAAAATCAAACGTGTCACAAGTAATGTACTTAATTTGTCAAATGAAAATGTATATTTACAAGGTGATTTAAAAGATTATACTGTGGCAAAGAAGGGGAACGAAAATATCCAACCTTGCACTTTCTACACACTCCCTCTCCTTTTTACTCCAAAACAACTTTAGCTCCCAATCCTTCCAATGTGGCTTTTATCTTTTCAGCATCTTCCTTGGCAACATTCTCCTTCAATACTTTTGGTGCACTTTCAACAAACTTTTTACTTTCAACCAAACTCAACCCTAACAATCCTTTAACTTCTTTAATAACTTTTGGTTTCGACTTGGCATCAAAACTCTCCAATTTGATGGCAAACATAGTCTTTTCTTCAACCGGTTGCTTGGCTTCTTCTTCTTCAGCTGGGGAAGCTTGTTGTGCACCTCCTCCCACACCACCAGCGGCACCACCAGCTACTGGTAAGGCAATATCGCTAATGTTGAGTCTTGTTTTCAATTCATTGACTAATTGTGATGTTTCTAAAAGTGTCAATGTCGAGATTTGGTCAACAATTTGGGTTATTTTGGGATCTACTACTGGCGATGATGGTGATTCGGCTGCTGTGGTGGTATTGAATCTGATAGAAGTTATAAATGAAGGTGACCTCTTGAAAGGGGATGCTCTAAGGGCACGGGTTATAGTTTGACGAGTGATTGACATGTTTGGTGGTGGTGGTGCTCTAGGTTATCGCTTGACGTTTATTCATGAAAAATTTTTAAATGAAGATATTTTTTTTTTCAGCACCGGTACACGCAAATAGTCAAAAATATCGAACTCGAAAAATTAAAGAATGGCTCATTGGAAAACACATCCATCCACTTATTAATCACACACACACACACACACCTCACGTTTACCCTCCCTTTGATGGCATCATTCAGATTTTGCGCAGAATGCAACAATATGTTGTACCCGAAAGAAGACAAAGAAGATCAACGTCTACTCTACGCATGTCGAAATTGTGGATACACTGAATTGGCCGAAAACCCAAAAGTCTACCGTCATGAATTAATGACCAATATTGGTGCTACAGCTGGTGTCGTTGAAGATATTGGTAACGACCCAACTTTACCTAGAAGTGATAAAGAATGTACACGTTGTGGCAATCGTGATTGTGTGTTTTTCCAATCACAGCAACGACGTAAAGATACCAGTATGATTTTGTTTTTTGTATGTCTAGAATGCAAAAATGTGTTTCAAGCATAATACAGTTTGAAGGGAAGTTGATTTTTGAAGGAGGAGAGTCATCACAAGTTTCAGTTCCAGTATAGATAGAAAGCTTTCTTTTGCTTTATTTTTGTTGTATTTTTATGAAAAATCATTGTTACGGTTCTAATCATGAAAGTGATATTTGTAATTACAAACACTACCAAAAAAAAAAATAGGAAGAAAATAAAGAATCAGTATCAATTGTAGGGTCTAGAAATCGAGAAAGTATTGACCATATGGATCCTCTCCTTGTACTCCGTAATCAAGTTGTTCTTCAGGATAATGGTCAAATAATGATGAATCCCCTACCCCGGCAGTGATTGGTGGCTCATATGGAGTTTCAATATCTTTAGCCAACAACTTTTCCCAAACCACTTCTTTGAACCAAGGATGATTCCTAATATCAGCAGGTCCATTTATCAAGTTCCCCAATCTTCTAGTCAAATCAGCCGTTATCAATTTAGATAAAAGATCAATTTCATCAGGTTGGAAAAAACTTGGATAATGAATCTTTCCCGCCAAAATCTTCTCGTACGTCTTCATTGGTGTTGAATCATAAAATGGCGTGTACCCAGCCAACATTTCAAAAATCAAAACACCAAGACTCCACCAATCAACGGATTTGTTGTATGGTTTCGTGGTGATGACTTCAGGAGCAATATAATCGGGTGTTCCACACAATGTCCATGTAACGGTGCTGACCTCCTTGGCAAACCCAAAATCGGTAATTTTTATATGTCCATTTCTATCTAACAAGATATTTTCCGGTTTCAAGTCCCGATAAATGATATCGTGGCTATGTAAGTACTCTAAAGCCAATGTCACTTCAGCGGCATAGAATTTGGCCACAGGGTTGGGGAACCGTTGTGACTTTCTCAATAATGAAAACAATTCACCACCTTCAATGTAATCCATCACCATAAACAAGTTTCTTGAGTCTTGAAATGTACCCCACATTCTTATCAAAAAGGGATGTTCAATCAATTTCAACATTTTACGTTCATCATTGGTATGCTCAACTTGTTTCATCTTCACAACCTGTTGCTTTTTCAATACTTTGATTGCATAGTATCTTCCATTGTGAACTGATCTAACTAAATGAACTCTACCAAATGAACCTGTTCCCAATGTTCTCATTATCGAGAAATCATTTAAAGAATACTTTCCTTTACTCACGGTTGATCTTTGTGGTAGCAAAGATCTTTGAATTGCCTCGTCTGCAGCAGATTTAGGCACATTTTGTTGATGCTGTTGTTGCTGTTGTTGAAGTTTCACCTCTTGTTGTTGCGCATTTTGTTCCTGCTGTTGAAACTGTTGCTGCTGCAGCTGCTGTTGTTGCTGTGGCAGTTGTAACTGCTCTGCTTGCGTTACATTGGCAGTTGTAGTTGAACTCACATTTGTATTACTCATTGCTGCTTGAGCAGGACCAGGGTGGTTAATCTGCTCACCAGGATGCAGTTGATGAATTGACTCCATTGACTTGTCTTGACTGTAATTGGAAGAAGAAGGCTCGGGCGATGGGTGTTGATGTTCCTGGTAATTGCGATACAACTTTTTCAAGATATTGGGCATGAAGCAAACAAGGGAGGCTTTTGTTGGAGGGAAAGCGAATTCGACACCAAAAAATGAACGAAATGGACGTCTATGGTGTATGATTTATTAGTCTAGTTTGTCCGTTACACCACTCTCGCTTTCAATTGACTTAGCTTGTATGTTTGCTATTGATATATGCAATGATTGTGAAGTGAGAAGGGAGGGATAAATGCGTAATTTAAAATGCGGATTAAATTCTAAATTGTCGTTGATTGCATTGGGATTAGTTATTACATTGTTTTTGTTTCCCATTGTTTAAGGTTCAAAAATGTATGGAAACATTTTGAAATTGGTTACATTTGTGTACATGCAACAAGGATTTGAAAGTATGAACTTGTGCATGGGTATATATATATATATTATGTACAAAACAGGATATGAAGGTCTACCCAAGGGGCGTTAGTCTTAGCCATTTGCAATTCCAATGTAACGCTTTTTAATACCATTGAATACATCGCATTCATTGCAATAGCGACGTCTAAGAGCTAGCAGTTGGGACTCTACAACAAGCAAAGCGTAACAATTGGCAGATTTGTAATATTTGCAATGTAGCCTGGCTCAAGCCCACGTAGACAGTAGGGGTTGGTTCCGATAAAAGTTGGTTATTAATTTGACGCACGTGATTCAATGGTAGCTCGATTCAGACCGATCGCATCTTTTTCACCACAAGGAAATCCCATGTTGCCTTCGAATTGGTTCAATTGACGGTTCCTCATGTCTACCTCTTCATACACTCCAGTTGATTTCAAAACTCAGCCTGATTTTTCCGGATCAACGTTGATTATTCCTTCAGTATCGATTGGGAATATTCCTCAGCTAACTATTGATTTACTCATTCACACCTACTCGTTAACCAAGATTGGCTACTTGGATGACTTGTATCTTTATCCATTTGCGTCACCAATCGACTATGTAACTTCAACTCCAGAGTACGGAATAAGCCATTCCATTGAAGTGTATTACTCGCCCAAGTTAAATATCACTGTTGTTCAACAACGAAGTCCGATAATACCCACGTACACACTGACTTTTGTTGACCAAGTACTTATTCCATTCATAAACGCATATCGTTTCGAAAATGTTTTGATACTCAATTCATCAGATGCCGGTTTAGTTGAAAGTGTCAACAGTGGCGATATCAAAATATACGACACTGAGGATTTGATCAGCACAAACTTGGAAAACTTGTCATTAACTACTTCAGTACCTGAATCAAATGATCCAAAGGATAAAGAAGGAGAGAAAAACTCCAAATTTGCCACGCTGTTGGCCAAAGCTATCATCTCTCATAATGGCGAAAGCGGCACTAAGTCGATAAACATAAAAGTGATTGTCAGCTATGTTTATGAAGGTGACAATTTTTACGATGCTGAAAAGTCGGCAACTAAATTGAAGGAAGTTTTGAACCTACAGGAAAAGGATGGTGGTGCAGGTGATAATTGGACCAAGCCTGTTAGTTGGTTAGGTGCGTATGGTGACAAGTCAGTGCCAAATGCAATGGAAGAGGGGATATTCGGTTAAGACTACAAAACGTTTACCAGTAGATAGTATGAATAAAAATTTTGGGTTTCTTATTAAAATGTCACAATGTAAGTAGCTCGCAATACGGATTTCAGTTTGCTTGGGTGGGTGCGTTATTGCGGATGCTGAATATTGTTGTTTCCTGGTGGAGTCCATTGTTGGTTCGCATAAGTTTGAAAGCTCTTTGGTAGAACAGGATAGAAGGGAGTTTGAGGAAACTGTGACTGTTGCACCGACTGCATTGGCTGCATTGGCTGCATTGGCTGTACTGGTTGAATTGGTTGCATTGGTTGTATTGATTGCATTGGGTTCATTGGTTGTACTGATTGTGTCGGAGGCATTGTCTGCATTTGCTGCATTGCTTGTGGCGGGGGCATTGCCTGCATCGACTGCATTGGGGCGACAGGCTGCATCCCTCGCACTGACAGCTGTACTGCTTGTTGCACGTGTTGAGGTATTGGGTGCATCGAGCTACCATTGCCCATTGCAAATTGATCATGTTCATTCGTTGCTCCAATTGGACCAGTTGCGGTAGGCGTAGAGCCAGTAGTACCTGGAGGTGGACTTAACGCATTAACACCAGTTAGCAATGCACGCGCTTGATTCTGCACCTCTTCCTCATCTTCCTCTGGCAAGTGACTTGAAGGCACTCGACCATCCTCTTCCTTTATCGCCAGAGATTCCGGTATAGACAATTCAGCTTTTTGTGGCTCATGAGTAGGCGAATTTAGTAAGTTGGCGATAGTTGGACTTTCTTGTGCCTTCGGTGTATCGAATTGCAACTGATCCAAATTCATTTGTTGGGAGATTTCAACTGAAATTCTCATTGGCGGTGAAGTTGCAGCACTCTGAATCAATAAGCTTCTAATCTCACGACAATGTTGTACTTTTTCATGATCAGTGGCAAATTCCATCATTTGGGGAAAGTTCATTGCCATTGTAAGGAAGTAATCGAGAAATGGGTACATTTTGATAATTTTAACCACCTCTGGTTTGAACACACTACGCATGGCCATAATTGCTTTGGTGTATTGCTTATCTCTTGCCTTTATCAACATCTCGTGCGTCTCGCTGTTGCTCTTTAACGAACTCAATCTCACAACCAATACACACCAGACTAATTGTTTAACTCCTTCAATAGCTAGGTATGGTGGCGGGTTGGCACGATCTTTCAATCGGCAATAATCGGGCAAGTTTCGAACAAAGTCATTGATCTTAGCTTCGAAATTGCTCATGGTCATACTACTGGGGTTCTTTCGATCGTCATAGTTAATTTTCCCACCGACAACACCATCATCAACGATGCCTGTGGAGGTATTTATTGTTGACGTGATGGCAAGGTTCAAAATAGACACTATTTTAACAAACTGGTTAAAACTGGACAAGAACCGTCCATGGTCTAACTTTATTGACTCAGATGAGTGATAGTATTCCCATGAGTCCCATTCCTCCCAGCCATCAGTGTCGATTTGTGGGATGGGCCAATCTGCCGCTCTCACTACTGGTGAGCGTCCCATTCTTGCTGACAATAATGTATTTATAACATAGACAGTGGCCCATGTTCTCTGCCTACTAATATTATTCAAAGTACTGCTCGTTTGATACTTGCTATTCTCCTCGTCGGTAGCTGATCTCATCAAACGTACATCTATAGCCATTCTTGAACTGGAACTGATCAAAACCCAGGAGTAATCCCATTGCCCTGCTTGATAGTAAAACAAACCTAAAATCAACATTGCCTGCATCGTCTCGATGGTTGATGTCAATGAATTTTCCAATGCTAAAATGGCATTTTTAGCATACATTAATCCAGCTGTAAAATCACCAGTTAGATTGGAACTGGCTTCGCCTACTGCCACAACAGCCCATATAAGAGCAACTAAATTACAATCGACTTGCCTTGCGTCTCCGTGGGGCAGCTGGAGATGATGTAGTTGTCTTTTTACATTGATTTTATCCAACATTGGCATTAAAACATGAAATATTCGGAAATAGTTATCGACAAGCATACGAACATTTGGTGGAAATTGAAAGATTTCGTGAGGAAGCTGTATTTTATCTTGAAGGTTAGCATCTATTGCAAATGATGAAACATTAAAGATCGACCCCACCCTAAATGGATTCTTCCTATTTGGTTTCTTTTTGTAATTTTGTTGTATTGCTTTGTTTGTGAATCCAGATATAATGGATGACAACCCGTGGTACTGCAAAGCTACAGGTTCCCAGTTCTCGGCACCTCCGGAAGACTCGATCTCGTCTGAGATAAATTGGAATATATCGTAGTTTAAAAAGAATGAGGGGTCGTTGACAAAGTTATTGGATTCGTAAATTCCTGATGTCGTTGAGAGGGTACTAGTATACTGTGTTGTTGGTTCCTCTAGTCCTTGGGAATGAGGGATAGGTTGAGTCGCGTAAGTATTGTGGCTCATTGTTGATGTGGCGTCATCTCGTTCTGATACAGAAGTCAGCTTCTCCTGTTTAACAATGTTCGGAACAGTGTTACTCGTCGTACTCTTTGGCGGCAGTGGCATTTTATCCCCGGTTGCATCTTCATTGGCACCGTTAAAGGTCTCCGATTTAAGCAACGCGACGCTTTTAAAGCTCTTAAACTCGGGGGAGTCTTGGTGCAGTATCGTTTCAATATACTTTGATATCGAATGGTTGGTCCATAACTTATTCAACTGTCGCAAATTAGCAATAAATTCATTTTGATTCTTTAAGCTCTGCCATATGGCACTTTCGAAGTCTGGATGTTGTTGTATTGTGCTTGTAATGACTGCTTGTAAAATTGCAACTTTCTTTTCTAAATCATGCGTGTACCCGGTAGGCAAGCCTCGCCTTTTAGAAGAGTACGTGTATGTACAGTTTTCACCGTTGGTGGTACAATTTGTGCATGATGGTGATATGCCATCGCATTTAGCTTTCTTGGAACGACAATAGTCACATGCTTGTTTGATCCTCCTTCGCTTAATAGGCTCTCGCGTATCATCCTTTCCGCGCTCCATTTGATCCTACGTCAAATAGTTAAAAGTGTAAATTCTCCTGATTGAATGGATTATGTCCCTTTATGTTCAAATATGTGGAGTGATATTTGTGTCAAACGAATCAAAGTTAGGTGCTCGATATTCCACGACTTTTCGAGATGAACCAATGTAATTGACAAATTCGCCTAATTTTATACAGCTGGAATGAAGCTTTCCTGGTGAGTATTGTGAATGTTTTCCGCTATCACACTCGATTTCTATGGTTTTCGCTTGTGGGTGAATCAGGGAATTCTTTTATATTATTTAGACTGTACATGAAATAACATAACCAGACATCATGAAATAGTTTTGTACACACAAAACCGAAAAAAAAAAAAAGATCAATGAGTGCAAATGAGGAGGATATTTATACTGTAGCTCTTATTATGATGGTGGAATCGTTACAGCTATGGTTGGGTGTTTTTATTCAAAATTATGGGTGAACAACGAATGACGCCACTCACTCTCCCACTGGTAACAGTACAACATGCACTAGCTAGTGAGTAATAACGTGGAACGTGTCGTTTAAGCTTTTTCCTTCTCATATTTCATCTTATGGTCGATGGGCTGAAATTTCCATTCACAAAATCCACACTATTTGAAATACACCGCTGTGCGTAATTCAAGTTGAGCAACGTCTGCACTGCTTTGTCTAAGAAGAAATCTCATCCATCGTTTCAAATACGCAATGAGGTTCCCTCGTATATTCATCGTCGCTAAAATTATTCTGAGGAGAAACCAGCGTATGAATCGCCAAACATCACGCCAACAGAGAGCACTTCAAGAGCTTACACATTTAGAACCCTCGACGATAGGTCTACGGGCAAAGCCGATTATCTCCATTCATTCATACTCCCTACACCTAAACTTCTATTGGTTTTAAATCAGGAGAAATTTCAAAAGGCGCACCAGTTTTTGCCTTGATTTCCTCAATGCTACTTTCTGGGTCATACTCAATCAAAACTAACTTTTCATCAACGATATCAAACACGGCCAAATCAGTTATAATTCTTGAAACGCACTTTTGTCCAGTTAATGGGAATTGACATTGTGGCAAAATCTTTGGTCTTCCTTTTCTATCCACATGTTCCATCACTACAACAACTCGAGTGTTTTGTGGGTTGCTTACAAGATCCATAGCACCGCCCATACCCTTGACACGACCTGGTAAGCCCCAGTTGGCTAAATCACCATTTGCGGCAACTTGCAATCCACCCAAGATGGTCAAGTCGATTTTACCACTACGTATCATGGCAAATGATTCTTCTGATCCAAAAAGTGAAGCTCCTGGTGCTAAGGTAACTGTTTCCTTACCAGCGTTGATCAAGTCTGGATCTTCTTGTCCTTTGTGTGGGTAAGGACCCAAGCCCAAGATACCATTTTCTGATTGTAAGGTAACATTGATGCTTTCGGGTAAATAGTTTGGGGCTAAAGTAGGCATACCAATACCCAAATTGGCAAATGAGCCATCTTTGAATTCTTGTGCCGCTCTCTTGACAATTTTTGATCTCTTTAATTCGCTTTCTGATTTTGGCTCTTCTAAGGATGGATCTTGACTAGTTTCAGAATATTTGAAAATTTCAATGTCCTTTGGTGTAGTAGATTGAATGACTCGATCAACATAAATAGCAGGTAAATGGACATCCTCGGGAGTAATCTCACCAGGTTCAACAATGTTTTCAGCTTCAACAATTGTCAATTTGGCATTTCTTCCCATTACAGAGTTGAAATTTCTTGCAGCACCTCTGAACCAACAATTACCTAAGGTATCAGCTTTATATGCCTTAACCAAAGCCACGTCACCAAATATTGCTGGTTCCAACAAGTACTTTTTCCCATTAAACTCTCGCACCTCACGAGCTTGACTAGCTTTCAAAACTTTTTCTCCAGTTGAGTCATATCGTACAGGCAACTTCCCCTCTTCTAACCATGTACCAACCCCAGTTGGGGAATAAAAAGCAGGAATACCAGCAGCACCAGCACGAACTCGTTCTGCCAAATTACCTTGAGGTGTCAATTCCAAGTCTATTGCCCCCGTCAAGTATAATTTCTCAAACGTGCGATTTCCCCCGATGTAACTACTAATCATCTTGGTGATTTGACCTGTTACTAATAATTGCGATAACCCGCGTCCATCAAGTCCAGCATTGTTCGAGACTGCGGTAATGTTCTTGATTTCAGGTTTCTTGACAAGTGCATTGATGATGGTATCGGGAACCCCACTGAGACCAAACCCACCTGATAGTAACGTGACATTTGAAGTAATGCCCTCTAGTGCTTCATCAGTAGAATAAACTACTTTAGATTTCGGGTGTACTAATGAGTAACATCTGACAAAACATTGAACCACTGTTGTGACCTTATGTTTGTTGAATACAGATAGCATCATGCAATAACAGTTTGTTAGACAGCCAATTACTCAGCTACCGTTGTAGGATTCTATTTATATATATATATATACACTGTAATCATCCCCATGATTTGATTTCCAGCGATATTAAACTTCGATGCGATTCGGAATTGAGGTTACACGGTGTACACGTGAATGGAAATACGATCGGAAAAAGTAGAAAATAATATTTTCTTTTCTTAAAATCCTTTATCTCGTTGGGATATTCTCATTTCCGCGTCAACACAAAAACGGGGAATACACCTTTCGATCCGAATTGTGGAGTGGTCGAACCGATGCAAAGCAAAGAAAATTATGCAAACTATGTTTACATCTACGCGGGACCTCATGGCGGAATGAAGCAGAAGCAACAGTGAAGAGTAATTGTCAACCTACAAAAGCAGGATGTGCCACGTATAAACACTGAAACGAAACATCAATGGGATTATCAAGCTAAACTATTGAAAACATATACTGCTAACTAGTTATTTAGCGTCGTGAAGAAAGCTCTGCTAACTCCATACCCTAGTCCAATGGACAATGTTCTGGAACTCCATCGGAGTTGAGAACCAAGTTTGCAGCGGCTCTGGTCAAGGCTTCCTTGTTCTTTTCGTATCTCAATTTCTTAGCCTCCTCCTCAGAGATGATCTTGAAGTGCCACTTCAAGTACCAGTCATCAGGGTTCATATCATACTTCTTTGCCTTTTCAGTTCCTAATTTGTCCAAAGTGTACAACAACAGGTCCTTGACACCAAACACGACATCTGAAGTCTCATAAGGATCTCCTTTAGCGTACAATGCTGTAATCAACCTGTCATAGCCTGGTTTCTCGATAATGAAATGGATATGAGATGGTCTGTATGGATGTCTGTTAATCTTTTGCAACAACTTACCAACAGGTCCATCGTGAGGGATTGGGTAAGGCACTGGTCTGGAACATTTGATAACAAAGCTTCCATCCTCCTTGGTCTTGATAATACCTCTCATATCTGGATGATCTCTGTTTGCATACTGAGTATCATACATACCTTTATTATCACAATGCCAAAGATCAATAGAAGCGTCAGGAATTGGAGTTCCGTCAGGTTCGGTCAACAAACCTTCAATCAATAATGGTTCTCCTCTACCCTCAGACGAGATTGAATCCCCTTGGTGTTTCTCTTCAGCATCGTGAGTGTGGAATGGGCCCAATAAAGTACCAATTGTTGCATTTGGTGGCTTGGGATGCGAAATAGCGTCAACCAAAACAGACAAACCCAAAATATCAGACAACAAAACATATTCTTGACGGATATCAGAGCACATTTTACCAGTATCAGTAAGGAATTGAATAGCAACTTCCCATTCTTCAGTAGTCAATCTTGTTTCAATGGCAAAATCATGAAGATGCTGAACAACCTTTTGCAAAAGGAAAAGCAACCTCATGTTGGTGTGTTGTGAATTGACCAAGATAGCATTCTTTGTAATGGTATCCTCATTCATCTCAGTGATGATTGGTCCCTTTGGGTTGATTTGAGGTTCGTCATTAATTTTTACTTTCGTGGAGCTAGGCATGTTTGAATATCGAGTTGTAATTGTTAGTGAAGCAAAAGAAAGTTATGTGGGGGGTATTGTCAATTTTTTGTGAGAAAAGTCCAAGGAAAATTGACCCTTTATATGCTAAAGTACCCTCAAGTTATATCTAACATCCAGTACCCCAATGTGTATATGTCTATTTCCGGTAGAAAGAAAGTCCGTCAATGGTTTTGAGCTATTCAAATCAATAAAAAAAAAAAAAAATCAGAATATGCATCATAATAATAATAATAATTCTTAATTAAAATAAGGTTTACTTTTCATAATTTTGGATGTTGCATGTTTTCTCGTTCATTTGCGGAGTAAATGGCACTTAGAAAGAGGGTTTTCAGTACAATTGTCCATAGGTATACTTTCAATTACTAAGCTGTTTTGATGTTACATACAACCCGCTAATCAAAAATCAGATGATTGTTTGGTGTGTTGTCAAATGTAGCGTGTCAAAGTGTGGAGTAAAGAAACATTTCTACTAATTTTTGCACCAAACTCTATCAAAAACTTTTTCTAACCGTTTTTACAAGAATACAAAAAAAATTTTTTATGTCTCAGATAACAAGTGCAAAGAACCGAAGAAGAGCCGATGCAGTGAAGGGGATCTTTTCAAGACAATAAAGCAGTTAATTTCAGCCTGAGGAAAGAAACTTGTGGCGATTACTCAAAATAAAGACAGAAAAAGGGGAAAACCGAGACGAATGGAACTGATGCAACAACTAAAAGGTTTCATGCAAAATAATGGGGATTTGTAGTGCCGTAATTGGCCCTTTATGTAAACAAATGTGTGCGTGCGTGTGTGTGTGTGTATGTGTGTGTGTATGTGTGGGGAAGAGGGGGTGGATCGATAAAGACAGGTAACGTCATTGTCTTCTCCCCTCTGATGAAATAAAGTTGTTTTTGCATCTCTAAAGTGGTGAAGCTTAAAATCCTTCTCCATTTTTCACCACCCATTCGGTTATAAAGAAACACGGGTTATCCTTGTTCCTTTTTCTGGATTTTAAATAATTCCGTCAAAACTACACTTTTGTGGTATTAACGATATAGCAACAATTCCGACAATGAAAAATGAAAGACAGTTCGGGATTTTAATATTATTAATGAAACGACAACGATGTGAATCAATTAGACACAGTCACAGTATAAATAATAGTTTAAAACACGTATTACTCCATTAGTAATCACAACTTCAATACTCCTCTTCTTGAATTTTAGGAAGACAGTATATGAGATTTACAACATTCCGCTTACACACACATCCCCCCAAGCTACCTCTTAGATCAACTCATTGTACCCAAACAAGAACCATGGCGCGTCATCCAGAATTTACCCAACTTGAGGCTTCAAGACCTCCTTTTGATGCTGAAAAATCTTGGACATTTACACAAGTACCTGACATTCACTGGAAAGTTGGAACAGGTGCCAATAATGACGAGTGGAAAAAGCACAAAAAGGTTGAATTGAACCCATACGAAGAAGGGAGACCAGCTGTCAACAACTACAAGACTTTGATCAGTGCCATTACGCCTAGACCAATCGGATTTGTTTCCTCCATATCTAAAAATGGAAAACGTAATCTTGCCCCATTTTCATACTTTAACATGGCCAATCATGACCCTCCAATTTTTACTTTAGGTTTTGCTGCTGTTGGTGATAACAAGAAAGACAGTTGCAACAACATTTTGGAGACTGGTGAATTCACCATCAACATTATCAGCGAATGGTTTGTGGAAGCTGCTAATTATTGTGCTATCAATAGTCCACCGGGAGTTGACGAATGGAAATTGTCCGGGTTGACTCCAGTTGAGTCCAAATTGGTTAAACCACCACATGTTGCCGAGTCAGCATTTTCGATTGAAGCCAAGCTTGTTGCTCATCACGTTTGGAAATCCAAAACTGATCCAACCAGAGATACTGGGGTGTTGGTTATTGCTGAAGGATTGACTTTCCATGTAAGAGAGGACGTCATTAATGAAGAAAAGACGCAATTGGATGTTTCCAAGTTGAAACCAGTCAGTAGATTGGGAGGTATTACTTATGGTAGAACTGTTGAGGGATACGAGAAACCAAGACCTAATTACGCAGTTGAAATTGAAAAACCCGAAGTCAAGGAATTGTTAGAAGGGCAGAGAGATAGTAGTTTATAGACTTGTAGTTGATTCCTTACATAGAGTCCACTATATCAGGATAGAGAAAGGAGGGGGGGGGGGCTTACAAATCTGTCATTATTTAAATGTAAAATGCTCTCGCATGAATTACGCATTCTAGCCATCACTTTCTTCTTCCTAAATTTTGGTAGACAACGCAATGGACTCTTCTTCGAATAAGCATAGAAAGCAAAGCGTTGAAGAGGAGCACATTGAGGAACGACGCAATATGGAAAGGAAAGTCAGTTCAGAGGAAGCAAGGGAAATGGGTGATTCTCTCCCTACAGGATTTAGAGGGGAAGGATTCAATGACGGCAAAACTGAAACAAAAGGCGCAAAAAAGAATAGATAAAGCGACAATGTCCATGAGCTTTTAGTTATGAGAGGAGGATACTGGTTTGGCTGGGTTAGCTGTCTCATCGTTGTGGTTTGAAATTGATTTTGTTTTCCTCTTTATTCTTCCAAAGTATTTGATATAGGTTTAATTATTTTCATGTTTCACCATTTATGTTTAATGTGTTATAATCTTTGAATACCTCTTTTCACAGGCAGCTCCGGGGCACTTCATAAGGTTCCGCCAGTCTTCACCATTCGTCCGGTCCTCTTGGTGTTGCCACCGAGAGCAAGCATCAACTAGCACCGCTTATTTCCGTCTCAAATCCCATCAAGAAGCCATTTGTGAGACAAATGAGTCTCGCTCACACAAAACGGCTCACCTAAAAAAAAAAGGTCCCAAAAAAAATTTCAGTAAATAAACCATACTTCAACAATTACTTTACCCCTACATCAACCATCGTTCATGCTCTTTAATCAACATGGAATCACATTCTAGCATTTCTCAGAGACAATCCTACGAGGCGTCTCGCTCCAGTATGCCCAGGCGACAAAGTTATGAAGAAGCTCGTCTTCAAAGACGACGTACTATGGAAAGCGAACTTGCGACGATAGAAGCAGAATCTATTGGAGATGCACTTCCAGAGGGATTAAAAGCAGAGGGATTTACGGAGAAGGCAGTACCCGTAATTGTAACCAAGTCTCGAAAATACTTGCCCATTATCTTAAACCTTACACATGGAGCAATATGGGGAGTCTTGGTCCGAAAAGGACTAATACAATTGACCACATATAATGGATCGTTTCTATCTGGTGTTGTTTGGGCAAATTTCACTGCTTGCGTTGTTATGGGATTGGCAGTTGACGGCGAAGAGTTATGGATGACATTGTTGGAAAACAAGACTTACCCTTCCAAGAGTGCTATACCTTTGTATACCAGCATCACCACGGGTTTTTGTGGTACGGTATCATCATTCTCTACAGTTTTATTGGATGCATTTAACAAATCGGCCGACACATCTATTGGTAAACATTTTCAATACCCAAATAGAGCATACGGGATAATGGAATTCTTAGCCGTCATATTGACGCAATTGGGACTATCAATGATGGGGTTTCATATTGGAAAACACTTGCTGCAAGTTTGTGACAAGTACGTCTCATCAATGACCGAGAAAGTTTACCTCTTTTTAGAAATTTTGTCTATGGCTCTTGGGGTGTCTTTAATTATCATTACTTGCTTCTTAATTGGGTTCAAGAGCCATGGTGCATGGAGAAGTTGGACATTTTCCATGTTATTTGCTCCATTTGGTGCCGTACTACGATTTTACATGTCGAAGTATCTCAATACGAAAATTAAAAATTTCCCCATGGGAACATTTGCAGCAAACATGCTTGGTACGCTACTTCTTGCCATATTCACACTCTTGGGGAGAGGTAAGTTACCACTGGGAAGAAGAATCAACTCACATATAATGGGATGCCATGTGTTGATTGGTTTAGATGACGGGTTCTGTGGTGCATTAACCACAGTGAGTACTTTCATGGCGGAGTTGTTTGCATTGAAAACTTTCCACAGTTATAGATATGGAATAGTATCAGTTATGGTAGGCTATGCCCTAATGGTTTTAGTTTTGGGATCGTACAACTGGACTGTTGGATTGACTGATCCCGTGTGCTCATAAAAGAATGCCATGACGTAGAGATAGATTTCGTCGATAATTAATATGTAATGATTTATTTTTTAAACAAATGCACCAAAAGGGCGCAATGCAGAATACGGGAACTTGTTTGCTGTTATCGTTGTATGTGTTCTTGCAACTACAAATACTATGGTGCCCTTTTGACCTTGCAGGTGCGAATTTAGCACTGGTTATTGTCTGTCAAAATTTGAAAATTTTACATCGCAAAATGAAGTTACACAAAGTGGTAATTTTTCTTTAGTGCTCTGGTGATAAAATTTTTTTTTTTCTTCTATTTTATTTTTTTTTCGTAATCTGAAAGATCTAGACACGCCAGCTCATCTTTCTACGACACATTTCACATACAATATCCATTCAACTTGAAGAATTTCCCATTACAATGTCAGAAGAGGTTCAAATCAAAAATGCTACTTTAGAAGAGTTGCGCGATGTACTTATAAATAAAACCAATGACATCGCTTTAGCTGATAGATTTAGAGCTTTATTCAACTTAAAATCGATAGGATCAGATGGCGATGATAAAGAGGCCGCTCATAAGGCAATAAAATACATTGCAGAAGCTTTCAAGGATGACTCGGAGTTGTTGAAACACGAAGTGGCTTACGTTTTGGGTCAAACCAAGGACTTGTATGCCGCTCCATTTTTGAGAGATGCCTTGACTGACGAAAACCAACAAGTTATGGTCAGACATGAAGCTGCTGAGGCTTTGGGAGCTTTAGGTGACGTTGATTCCTTGGCCTTATTGGAAGACTATTATAAAAATGACCCTTCCTTGGAAATCAAGCAAACTTGTGAACTTGCCATTGAAAGAATTAAGTGGGAAAACTCAGAACAGGCCAAGAATGAGAAATTGGAAAAGTCGTTGTATGAATCAATAGACCCTGCTCCTCCATTGGCCACAGACTCCAACACATCCGCTGTTTCGAAACTACAAGATATTTTGAACGACCAAGAAAAACCATTGTTTGAGAGATATAGAGCTATGTTCAGGTTGAGAGACATCGGTACCGATGAAGCTTGTCTAGCTTTGGCGTCCGGTTTTGAGGATACAAGCGCGTTGTTCAAACATGAGATTGCTTATGTCTTTGGTCAATTGTGTAATCCTGTCACCGTTCCCTCGTTGATCAAAGTGTTGAAAGACGAAACTGAAGCTGGCATGGTCAGACACGAAGCTGCTGAAGCTTTGGGTAGTATTGCTACTGACGAATGTTTACCTGTGTTGAGATCATTCCTCAACGATCAAGAACAAGTGGTGCGTGATTCAGCAATTGTCGCTTTGGATATGTACGAATATGAAAACTCCAACGAGTTGGAATACGCAACTGTTAATTAGATATTTGAAAGAAAATTCCCCGTTTATTCCCCAGTCTATAAAAATACATAATGATTAATTGTTTGTCCTGAATCTGTAACCGCAACTTGGACATGTGTAAAATACTGTTGCACCTTCATCTGCCGATCGAAGTTGTAAGGTATGGTATTGCATTTCTTCGTTCCCACACTTGGGGCATTTTTCCTTTATAGTTGCACCTTCATCCAATTCATCTTTACTCAAACTCGTCTTCACTACTGATCTGGCCAGTTTCAACTTGGAAGGGAACGCATCGTCTGAGCTTTTTGTAACCACTTTTAGGTTGGCGAATTCGGATTTAGGATAAGTTGCCAGACACATTGTGCATTTAATATCTGACGTAGAACTGTGTGAGTCGAGCAAGTCACCACAATAAGTGCAAAAGATCAAAGATCCTACCACTGACATATTCAAATGGAGGCTGTTTTGAGATGATGTAAACTGTATCTACTCAGTTTTTTTTTTTTCTTATTTTGGTGAGAAAATTTCGAGATGAGAAAAACGGTGATGTGATGATGTGAAGAAGTGAAGATGGCCACTTTGCGTAGTAAGGACTAGATGATATGAGAGTAAATGAAAGGGGGAGCCAAAGCACGAGCAGCACGTATATACTTTCCGAACTGTTAAATTTATTGTTTCCATTGTTCTTCCTATCCATATTATACAACGCGGGAGCAGAGCTGGGCATTGCCGACTATCTCCCAATGTAATAGGGTTCACGGAATCTTGTTATGCTGATTACATTGCTAAAATAGATACTATTTCATCTCTGTTGTAGACATTTGTCGACCTCCATGCACTTTCACGTCTCATGTTCTAAAGAAGGTGAAAGAAACTTGACGTAGAAAAAAAAAATTCAAATCTAGGATACACTTTTATACAACAACTTCTTTATCATATACAAACGACAATGGCAGCAGCACCCCAGGGTATGCCTGATTTATCGAATGCAATCGTCGCCCAAGATGAAATGGGTAGACCGTTCATTATCGTTAGAGATCAGGGAAAGAAACAGAGGAAACATGGCATTGAAGCAACTAAATCGCATATTCTAGCTGCCAGATCAGTTGCAAAGATTGTCAAAAGCTCTTTGGGACCCAGGGGACTTGATAAGATTTTGATAAGTCAAGATGGCGATATCACTATAACCAATGATGGTGCAACTATTCTCTCCCAGATGGATTTGGATAATCAAATTGCTAAACTTTTGGTTGAGTTGTCCAGGTCTCAAGATGATGAGATTGGTGATGGTACCACAGGTGTTGTTGTATTAGCAAGTGCTCTATTAGATCAAGCGTTGGAATTGATTGAAAAGGGAATACACCCAATCAAGATTGCTAATGGATTTGATGAGGCTTGTAAGATTGCAGTTGAGCAATTGAACAACGTTGCGGATGAAGTCACCATTGACAACAAGTCGAATCTTTTGAAGGCAGCAAAAACATCTCTTGGCTCAAAAATTGTTTCCAAAGCACATGACCATTTCGCTCACATGGCAGTGGATGCCGTACTTGCTGTTGCCGATATCGACAGAAGAGACGTTGATTTCGAATTGATCAAAGTCGAAAAGAAAGTCGGTGGTTCCGTGGAAGACTCCAGATTGATCAAAGGTGTTTTGTTGGACAAGGATTTTAGTCATCCGCAGATGCCAAAGGTGGTAAGAGATTGCAAAATAGCAATTTTAACCTGTCCATTTGAACCCCCAAAGCCAAAGACGAAGCACAAATTGGACATTTCCACCGTTGAAGAATTCAAGGTACTACAAGAATACGAACAAAAAAAGTTTCAGGAAATGATTGATCTGGTAAAAGCATCTGGAGCAAATGTTGTTGCCTGTCAATGGGGTTTTGATGATGAAGCAAACCACCTATTGTTAGCCAATGGATTGAATGCAATCAGATGGATTGGAGGGTCAGAATTGGAACTTTTGGCAATTGCCACCAACGGTCGTATTGTTCCCCGATTCGAAGACTTGACTGCCGACAAGTTGGGTAAAGCTGGTGTTATCAAAGAATTAGAATTTGGAACCACCAAAGACCACATGTTGGTAATAGAAGAATGCTCCAATACCAAAGCAGTTACTTGTTTTATCAGAGGATCTAACGAAATGATCATATCTGAGGGAGTCAGAGCTTTACACGATTCCTTATGCGTTGTACGTAATTTGATCAGGGAGAATAGTGTTGTTTATGGAGGAGGTGCAGCAGAAATTACTTGCTCTTTAGCAGTATCTGAAGCGGCTGACAAACAAAAGGGAATCGACCAGTATGCATTTAGGGCATTTGCAGCTGCATTGGATACCATCCCCTTGACATTAGCTGAAAATTCTGGGTTAGACCCAATCGAGACTTTGAGTTACCTAAAGGCGAAACAAGTGAATGAAAATAACTCACGTTTGGGAGTTGATTGTCTAGGTAATGGCACCAATGATATGAAGGAATTGTTTGTGATTGATCCATTAATTGGAAAAAAACAACAATTATTGTTAGCCACTCAATTAACTAGAATGATTTTGAAGATTAATGATGTGATTATTAGTGGAACAGATGAATACTGAAGGAGTAATACTGATATAGATACAAAGAATGAGACTTGTCACTTTTTAATGGCATATGTTTTCTGTAGACCGACTAAGTTGGTAGTGCGAATGGTGACTAAAAATTGAAAATGTACTTTGAAACCGTTCGGTTGTAGATTCAACGAAAAAATTACAAGCCAATTGTTCTCTCACTACAAGCTTTGGAAACTCAGATAGCAATTAAATCGTCCTTAAAGACATCACCTTTTACTCCTAGCATATACATTAAATCTTGAAGCAATGAGTTTAGGAACACCAGCAGTTGTGATGGACAATGGTACAGGGTTGACCAAGTTAGGGTTCGCAGGTAATGATTCTCCATCGTTTGTCTTTCCAACTGCGATTGCCACATCCTCAGCTTCCTCTAAGGCCAATAAAAGCACAGCTCGCTCCTCGAATTTGTCATCGAAAAGAGGATTGGAAGATCTAGATTTTTATATTGGCGACGAAGCAATTGAAGCTGCCAGTGGACCACAATATGGATTGCACTATCCAATCAGACATGGCCAGATCGAAGATTGGGATCAAATGGAAAGGTTTTGGGAAAGCTCAATATTCAAATACTTGAGATGTGAGCCTGAAGATCACTACTTTTTGTTAACCGAGCCACCATTAAATCCTCCTGAGAATAGAGAAAGCACTGCGGAAATTATGTTTGAAAGTTTCAATTGTGCGGGATTATATATCGCCGTGCAAGCTGTCCTAGCATTAGCAGCTTCATGGACGTCCCCAAAAGTACAGGACAGATCATTGAGCGGAACAGTTATTGATTCTGGTGATGGTGTTACTCATGTTATTCCAGTCGCCGAAGGGTATGTGATTGGTGCTGCCATTAAAAACATTCCATTGGCTGGTAGAGATATTACATTGTTTATTCAACAATTGTTGAGAGACAGGGGTGAAGCTGATACCAGTTTGCAGACTGCGGAAAGAATCAAACAACAATTTTGTTATGTTTGCCCTGATATCGTTCAAGAATTTGCCAAGTTTGACCAGTATCCACAAGAAAAGTTTGCTCAATACATTGTTGAGTACACTGATAGAAATAAAAATAAGACAGTTGATGTAGGTTATGAACGGTTCTTAGCACCAGAGATTTTTTTCAATCCGGAAATTTGTTCATCTGACTTTCTTACCCCATTACCAATTGTGGTTGATCAAGTGATACAAGCATCACCAATTGATGTGAGAAAGAAATTGTACAAAAACATTGTTTTGTCCGGTGGATCTACGATGTTTAAAGATTTTGGTAAAAGGTTGCAAAGAGATTTGAAAGCAATTGTCAAGGAAAGGGTCGGATTAAGTGAAGAATTGAGCGGTGTACAAAGCAGTGGAGTAGACGTTCAAGTCATTTCCCACAAAAAGCAAAGAAACGCTGTTTGGTTTGGAGGAAGCTTGTTGGCACAAACATCCGAATTCAAAAGCTTTTGCTACACCAAGAGCGATTATGACGAATATGGACCAAGCATTGTAAGGAATTTCTCTTTATTCTCTGTGCCTTAAAGTAGCAATTTTAGTAAACGATGGAATAGAAGTGGAGAATAGTTTAATCAGACGCAGCTGTAAGTCAATAAAACAAAGGTTGAACTTTGTATATGCTTTGTGGCGGGCGGACTGGAAATTTTCGTTGTAGTGGTCTCTGTGCATTTTTCTGTACCACCAGAAAGGTTCGAGAAAAACCAAAATTAGAAAAGAAAAGATTCCCTCTAAACATAACCAGCTACCCGAGATGTCAACTACATCAACTGTGCACCCGCAAGTCGTAGATGGCTTGGCATTAACGGAGATATTTCATGGACTAACTTCGAACTCTGAAGAAGAGAGACAACGGTTTGCGCAGGAATTATTCAGTTACTTATCATCGATAGCTAGAGATTTGACAACTGAACAATTCAACAGATACAACAATGATATCAACAAAACAATCTTTGATCTTTTGCACAGAGATAAGACGTCAGAAGTGTTGGGTGGAATAGCTGCTCTCAACACATTAATTGAATTTGACTCGGGCGTTGGAAAGGAAAATGCTAGCAAAACAGCCAGATTTTCAAACTATCTCGGGTCATTGATATTATCCAACGACTTGGTAATCATGAGACAAGCAACAAAAACTTTAGGGAGGCTAGCTACGCTAGGTGGAAATTTGACTGGTGACTTTGTTGACTACGAGGCAAAGAGAGCCATTGAGTGGCTCCAGAGTGATAGTAGGCAACATGAGAACCGAAGGCACGCTGCAATTTTGATCATCACGGCATTGGCTGACTATGCGCCTACATTGCTCTACCCATTGACAAGTCAGATTTTTGAAAATTTGTGGTCTCCGTTACGGGACTACAAGCTTATCGTCAGATTGGATGCAGCAGTGGCGTTGCAAAATTGTATGCTGATACTCTACCATAGAGATCCTACTGCTCGGCTGTACTGGATCAGGAAACTAATTGACCTCGCATCGGATATATTAGGTCAGAATAGCGGTGGCCACAAAGGAGGAGACAATCTGAGCTCATATAATTTAATCCACACCAATTCGCAATCAACTGAAAATGTACATGGATCTTTACTTGTGTACAGAGAATTGTTGCATTATTATAATGATCCATTCATTGTTTCACGTTTTGAGGTGATGTACGAGAATACTATGTTATACAAGCATCACAAACTGCCTGTAGTGAGGCAAGAATTGGCCAATGTCATCCCTTCATTATGCAAAGTGAATACCGAGCTTTTTGTTGAAAAGTATCTTCATCGAACTTTCTACTACTATTTATCGCAGTTGAAAAACTACAAGAATCAACATAGTGAGGTTGCAAATTCCGACAAAAGTGCCATATTCCGCAGCATTGGCTTGATATCATTACAGGTTGGAAATCAAACAGCAACTTATTTAGACGCAATTCTAGACAACATCAGAGAAGGGTTGGCATATACGTCTAGCTCTGGTGTTCAACTGATCTTGGCGAATGCGACTGCGCAAAATGAAAATATTAATGTAATCTCGGCAAACATTGCTTCTTTGTCATCAGGTTCAAAGTACACTGCAAGCAGGAAAGAAACCGAGCCGGCCATTTTCGATTGCATAGGAAAATTATCTATAGCAGTTGGTCCAGCTCTAACTAAGCATTTGCAAAGAGACATTTTGGATATGATGTTTGCAAACTGCTCACTTTCCAAGCACATGCAGGAAGTTTTGCAAACGTTGATTACTAATATACCGACATTGACAAATTTAATCAATGAAAAGCTATTGAATTTGTTAAGCTTGGTTTTATCCGGTAAAGGATTTCAACCCCCCGGCTCTCCTTACGGTACTATCAAGGTTAAGCAAAATTTGGCTAAGAACTGTCGTCTCATAATGATTTCGAGAGATACTGGCATGAGCATCAATAGTATCAAGTCCGATCCAAAGCGGTATGAAAAATTGGACAACGCCATTATAGTACAGGCTTTGGAAATGTTGGCAGCATTTGAGTTTGAAAACTACCATTTGAATGAATTCGTACGCTTTTGTACCATTACGTATCTTGAAAGTGAGAGTCCTCGGGTGAGGCTCACTGCAACTCGTACATCTTGCGAAATTTTTGTGAAAGATCCTATCTGTCAGCAAGTGAGCATCAATGCATTGAATGCTGTGAACGAGGTTTTGGGAAAACTATTAGCTATATCCATTACCGATCCTGTGCTCGAAATCAGAGTTGCTGGTCTTGACGCTTTAGCAAATGCAAGCAATTTCGGTCCCCAGTTATCTCAAGCTGATAATGTCAGATTACTTTTCATTGCCTTAAATGATGAGATTTTTGAGGTGAGAAAGATTGCAATGAAGATTTTGGGGAAATTGTCCTCCATTAACCCTGCTTATATTGCCCCCTTTTTGAGGAAAACATTGATTCAACTTTTATCGAAGCTTGAGTATTCAACAACTAGCCGAAAAAAGGAAGAAACTGCAATGTTGTTGTCGACACTTATTAGCAGTTCGAAAGAGCTCACTCGGCCATACGTCAAACCTATAGTTGAGGCCTTATTACCCGGAGCCAAAGACGCCAGCTCATCAGTGGCATCGAGCGCCATCAAATGTCTTGGGGATCTCGCTGTTGTCGGTGGAGAAGATTTGAAACCATTTATTCCGAATTTGATGCCATTGATCCTCGAAACATTTCAAGATCAGAGCTCATCCTACAAAAGGGACGTGGCATTGAAAACTTTGGGACAGTTGTCCTCTTCGTCTGGATACGTTATTCAGCCACTACTCGACTACCCTCAACTTTTAGGTATGTTGGTGTCTATTTTGAAGTCTGATAACTCCATTCAAATTCGAAGAGAGACGGTAAGGCTTTTGGGTATACTAGGGGCTTTGGATCCATACAAGCATAGGGAAGTGGAACAAAGCTCAAAAAGTATTCCAGCTGAACAAAATGCACCACCTGTCGATGTTGCATTACTAATGCAGGGAATGTCGCCATCCAATGAAGAATACTATCCAACTGTGGCGATCACAAACTTGATGAAAATCTTGAAAGATCCTTCTTTGAGTGTACATCATACAAAGGTCATCCAATCCATTATGTACATTTTTCAAACTTTGGGTCTTCGATGCGTTACATTCTTGCCGCAAATCATTCCAGGGATTATTAATGGGATGCGCACATGTCAACAATCAATGCTCAAGTTTTATTTTCAACAATTGGGGGATATTATCCTAATCGTGAAACAGCATATACGACCTTTTTTGGATGAGATTTTCAAAGCAATCAAAGAATTTTTTTACATTAATGCGCAATTGAATTTGCAAGTGACCATTATTAATGTCATTCAATCAATATCAAGAGCCTTGGAAGGAGAATTCAAAATTTACTTATCCGATGTGCTTACTTTACTCCTTGGTGTTTTTGAGGATGACAAATCTGCCAAAAGGGTATCGTCATTACATGTGTTGAAGAGCTTTGTCATCTTTGGGCAGAATATTGAGGATTATGTTGATATTATTGTTCCCACAATTGTAAAGATGTTTGAAGTAGGGCCTTTGGAGTTACGGAAGGCAGCAATAGATACTATTGGAAAATTGTCGAGAAACGTTATATTGAATGATATGTCTTCAAGAATAATTCACCCGATTTTGAGATTATTGAACCTGGGTCCTGAAGAATTGAGAGAGCCTTGTATAACCACACTCAATCACATGCTTCTTCAGTTGGGAACGGAGTTTACAGTCTTTGTACCAATCATCCAAAAAACGTTGATGCAAAATAAGATTCAAGCTCTCAAATTTGAGCAACTTGTTGGTAAATTGCTAAATGGCGACCCGTTGCCTCTACACCTAGACCTGTACAAAGACTACGATCGTGGCGGATTTGATGCAGGCGATTCGGAAATGCCACTGAAGAAACTTCCCGTCAATCAAGCAGTTTTGAAAGCAGCTTGGGATGCAAGCCAAAGAAGAACTAAGGAGGACTGGCAGGAGTGGATTGGTCGGTTGAGTAAAGAATTGCTTTTGCAAAGTCCTTCTCATGCAATTAGAGCCTGTGCTGGACTTGCTGCTGATTATTACCCTTTAGCAAAAGACTTGTTTAACGCTAGTTTTGCCAGTTGCTGGAGTGAGCTATACTCGCAACACAAAGAAGAGCTTGTGCAATCGTTTTGTATTGCTCTTTCCTCTCCTACGAACCCACCAGAAATTCATCAAATATTACTCAATTTGGCAGAGTTCATGGAACATGATGATAAGTCTCTTCCTATTGCCATTTCCACGTTGGGGCAATATGCGCAACGAAGTCATGCATTTGCTAAGGCTTTACATTACAAGGAGTTGGAGTTCTACGAAGAGCCGACAACACCTACTATAGAATCATTAATAAGCATCAACAATCAACTTCAACAATCGGATGCCGCCATTGGTATTTTGAAGCATGCGCAATTGCATCACGATCTTCAGCTTAAAGAGACGTGGTATGAAAAACTTCATCGTTGGGATGACGCATTGAAAGCGTACAATGAAAGGGAAAAAGCTGAGCCTGACAATATGGAGATTACCATGGGTAAGATGAGATGCTTTCATGCTTTGGGAGAATGGGAACAATTATCAGAGCTAGCTCGTGCCAAGTGGGACACCTCATCCAGTGACATAAAACGAAATGTGGCACCTTTAGCCGCAGCTGCCGCGTGGGGATTGGGTCAATGGGATAGAATGGATTCCTGCATCAAAGTCATGAAGGCTGCATCGCCCGATAAGACCTTTTTTAATGCGATCTTGAGCTTGCATAGAAATAATTTTGAAGACGCTTCTGAGCATATCCTGAAAGCACGAGATCTTTTGGTAACGGAAATTACTGCCCTTGTTAGTGAGAGCTACAGTAGTGCATATGGTGTGGTAGTGAGAGTCCAAATGCTAGCAGAGTTGGAGGAAATTATAAAATACAAGTGTTTGCCTCAAGGATCCGAAAAACGAACAGTGATGCGCAAGACATGGAACACGAGGTTACTTGGTTGTCAAAGAAACGTTGATATCTGGCAACGTATGTTGAAAGTGAGAGCTTTAGTTATCAAGCCAAAGCAGGACATGGACATGTGGATCAAGTTTGCCAACCTTTGTAGAAAATCGGGTAGGCTAAATTTGGCAGAAAAATCATTGAACTTGCTACTTGAGGAAGGGACCCCTGATAATCCTTCACGTGCACCACCACAGGTTGTGTATGCCCAGCTAAAATATATGTGGGCAAAAGGGCAAAGGCCTGAGGCGTTGCGTCATTTGGTTGATTTCACCACCAGAATGTCCCAAGATCTTGGCCTTAATCCAAACGATTTGATAACTCAGCCATTGCCGACAGAAGGGCCTGGTGTTCCAAAACATGTCGAAGAATATACTCGACTTTTGGCTAGGTGTTTTTTGAAACAAGGTGAATGGCAAATAGCTTTAAACAACAACTGGCGATCAGAAACTTCAGAAATAATTCTTGGTGCCTATTTGTTGGCGACACACTTTGACAGTAAGTGGTACAAAGCTTGGCACAACTGGGCATTGGCAAATTTTGAAGTCATTTCATTGTATACAAGTCAGAAGGAAACAAGCAATAAAATAGATACTTTGGATGAACGAGGAAATGTCGAGGGTGCCCTACAGCGAAGACCATCCAAAACGGGCCAGCCTCAACAGAATAATCTGACAGCCAACCTTGAAATTCCAATGGAGGCAGTTCAAAGGCACGTTATTCCTTCTATCAAAGGTTTTTTTCACTCAATAGCGCTATCCAATTCAAATTCGCTTCAGGATATGCTTCGTTTACTCACTTTGTGGTTTAAGTTTGGTGGAATTCCCGAGGCAGCTCAAGCAATGACTGAAGGGTTTAATATGGTGAAAATTGACAACTGGTTGGAAGTAGTGCCGCAGCTTATATCTCGGATTCACCAACCCAATGAAGTCGTGAGTAGGTCATTATTTGGACTCTTGAGTGACCTAGGTAAAGCACATCCACAGGCATTGGTTTATCCTTTGACTGTGGCGATAACGTCGGAATCCGCGAGCCGAAAGAAAGCCGCTCAATCGATAATTGAGAAAATGAGATTTCACTCGGCCAGTTTGGTAGATCAGGCTGAGCTCGTTAGTACAGAGCTAATCAGGGTTGCCGTTTTGTGGCACGAACAGTGGTATGAAGGTTTGGAAGATGCCTCAAGATTATTCTTTGGTGAGCGCAACACGTCGAAGATGTATGAGGTTTTGGAACCATTACATCACATGTTGCAAAAGGGACCCGAGACTATGAGGGAGCAAGCTTTTGCTAATGCATTTGGAAGGGAGTTAGCAGATGCTTTTGAGTGGGTATTGAACTTTAGAAGAACTAAGGACATGACCAATTTGAACCAAGCTTGGGACATATATTACAATGTGTTTCGAAGAATTACTAGGCAGTTGCCTCAATTGGTAACTCTTGAATTGCAGTTTGTGTCGCCGTTGTTGGATAAGGCTCGCGATTTGGAATTAGTCGTTCCTGGTACTTATCAAGCGGGAAAGCCGGTAATTCGGATTATGAAGTTTGATCCAACAATTTCGGTTATTTCATCTAAACAGAGGCCAAGGAAGCTTTCTTGCAGAGGAAGCAACGGGAAAGATTATCAATACCTTTTGAAAGGTCACGAAGATATTCGACAAGATAACCTAGTCATGCAATTGTTTGGTTTGGTCAATACATTGCTTGTAAACGACCCAGAGTGTTTCAAGAGGCACTTGGACATCCAACGGTACCCAGCAATACCTCTTTCGCCCAAGGTTGGTTTACTTGGATGGGTCCCCAATAGTGACACCTTCCACATGCTTATCAAAGGTTATAGAGAGTCTCGAAATATTATGTTGAATATTGAGCATCGTTTGTTGTTGCAAATGGCTCCTGATTATGACATTTTGACTTTATTGCAAAAAGTGGAAGTTTTTGCAAGTGCGTTAGATAACACAAGAGGCCAGGATTTGTACAAGGTTTTGTGGTTAAAATCCAAGTCTTCGGAAGCTTGGTTAGACAGAAGAACTACTTACACAAGATCCTTAGCGGTTATGTCCATGGTAGGGTACATTTTGGGTCTTGGTGATAGGCATCCCTCAAATTTGATGCTCGATAGAATCACTGGAAAAGTTATTCATATTGATTTTGGGGACTGTTTTGAAGCCGCCATTTTGCGAGAAAAATATCCGGAAAAGGTGCCATTCAGGTTGACGCGTATGTTGAATTATGCTATGGAAGTGAGTGGAATAGAAGGGTCATTCAGAATTACGTGTGAGCATGTGATGAGAGTATTGAGAGACAATAAAGAATCTTTGATGGCCATTTTGGAAGCGTTTGCTTATGATCCGTTGATTAATTGGGGTTTCGACTTTCCAACGAGAGTTTTGGCTGAGACCACAGGAATCAAGGTTCCACAAATTAATATAGGTGAATTGTTAAGAGCAGGACAGATTGACGAAAACGAGGCAGTGAGACTCCAAAAACAAAACGAGTTGGAAATCAGAAATGCTAGAGCAGGGTTGGTTTTGAAAAGAATTACAGATAAGCTTACAGGTAATGACATCAAAAGGCTCAAAGGCTTGGACGTGCCAACTCAGGTTGATAAGTTAATTCAGCAGGCTACAAGCGTGGAAAATTTATGCCAACATTATATCGGTTGGTGTTCATTTTGGTAACGTATCGTATATATTGATGGTTAGAATCATGCAACCTTTTTCGAGATGTTTGTAAATCCACTACCCTTTATTGACAATATCATAAAATTGGGTTCCTCTTCGTCTTCAGTAAAGAAAGCTTCTGATCCAAAAATGTTCTTTATGTCTCGTAGAGCATAAATCAAATTTTCGTCAATTCCGGATTTGTGTATTTTTATGCGACCAATATCCTCTTTACCAATTGTCATGAAGACAAGGCTCATAATTAGCTGATACCTACCAATTGTGCCACTTTGTGTTATTTCTGTCATCAATTGCAAAGCAGTCAATTCACCCAAATCTTCTGGTAGTGTTTTTGCTTGACCAACATTTTCCACAACTATTCGCCAACCCTTTTTCGATTCGGCAACAAGTGTAATACCAAATCCGGGTGATTTTCCTGAATTTTCACCCCTCCAAACGTCAGCGGTTATATTGACTTCACAACCACTTGGCTTCAACGTTGCCCTTGCAGCATCTATCATACGATTTGCAATAGATGGACTCACTCGAGTGCAGTACGCTACACCACGAATCACCGAAAATTTTGGCAAGTCAATTGCATGTATAGTCAAGGGTGTCGGTATCAAGGAATTACAAATCAAATGTACCTCGCCACCTCCATCAGGGAGAGAACCTCTCTTCAAGATATGCAATAAACAATCACGAACACCAAACTTTTCCATGATTGGGAGTAGTCCCCACTTTATTGCATCCACTCCCGTATCATCATTCGCATTCGTGACACCTTTGAATAGTATGCTAAATTTCTTTTTCGAAAATGGTGCCAACATCAACATAGGTAAAATAAAGTAACCCATAGGTTTGGAATGAGGGCAATTGTGAGTGACTTCACCACCTATAACAATTCCGGGACGGTATATAACTGTTGTACCAGTGTACGATATCTCTATATGCGAACCATTAGTGACTGATTCAAGTAGTCTTAAGAAGGATACTTCATAATCTTTTAAACCAGGATTCAAATCATGGGATCGGATTTTGATAATTTTCACCAGCTTCCCACTTAACGTGGCCAATATTAACCTCAAGCGGAAATTCCTATGGCCTTCAAAGGCTATAGTGTTGTGGTTGGTACTCATTGTAGTTCAAGTGTGTGAAAAATCTATTGTTGATGATGAAATTTTAATTTGAGATGATCATCATCAGTAGATGAACAAAGTTCGCGCTACCATGTGGTGCAAATTGTGCCGGTAGCGCTGTAATACCTATGTTATTTTTGTAATTTCCGTTGGATCTCACACACCAACACTATATCAAGAAGCGATTGCTTTCCATTCCATTTTATACAATGCTGGAACCTCGAGACGCCAATGAGTTGAAGCGTTATTATCCAGACCAATCTGATTCAACTAATCAATTAAAAAAGTCCAGACCCAGCGAATCAAGCGATATACCACTTGGCACAGACTTGATGGTGCCAGAAATGGTTGGTGATAAGAATAACAGTAACAACAACCAGAATTTATCTGGTGCATCCAATACAGACGTCATAACTGCTGGACGTGATAGCTTCAACGGTATCAAAAATACTGGTTCCGGTATTGACAAAGGCAAGCTTGATCAGCAAGATTCGTCAAAGCTCAATGATGCCATTGCAGCGGCGGGTGTTAATATACATGAGGAAGAAGAGTTGTTGTTACAACAGCAGCTGTTGCGTAAGAATGAAGCCACAAATGAGAAGAATGTTTTACTGCGAGCCCCCAAAGTCTCACCTTTTTTAAATCCATATCATTTAGCGGCATTTCTTGGAAAAGTAGCAAAAACTCATCAAATCAATCAAAACTTTCTTGAAGATGGAGATATGCTAAATCTTGTGTCAGGTGCATGCGAAACATGGATTGCCCAAATAGCTAGCAAAGCCATCACCATATCCCGTCACAGAAGACGAGGTGGAGTCTTGACAACCTCCAAAAAGAATGGCACCATTTCTTCATCTCAAAGGTCAGCAGTTAGTCGAGAGTTGCGCAATATAGCAGTGAAACAAAAAGAGCTAGAGGAGAAGAGAGTGAGCAAAAGGATAGCATTGGGACTTGAAAAGAGCGCCAACGATCTGAATGACGGCGAAAATGGTGATAGCAAAGCGGGCGCTGATGAAACTCTACATCGTGCTGCTAATGCCACGGCAGCCATGATGACTGTTGGAAAAAAGAAGTACAGCTGGATGAATTCCAGTGCCAATGGAGGTGGTGTAGGCTCAGACGTTGATGGTAAAGGTGGTTCTAGCTCCAATAAGGGGAAGCAGAGCCCCATAATTTCTGCTCGAGGTGATAGTGGATTGAGATATAGGGAAGTTAGAGCCGGGAACTCGATTGTGTTGAAAGACTTGTTGGGTGCGATTGAAAATGAAAAGAGAGGGACCCAGGAAGCGGTAGTCAAGGGATATTCTAAATTGAGGGATTGAACAATCCATTGTGGTCTAAAACAAAGAAATTGTGTATTCCATTAATCAACACTTTTACGTGTACAGTTTGTGTAGGGCGAAAAAGAAGTTTTGTGTAGTCACGTCTGTTGATTCTTTTTTTTTTTTGTTTACATTTTTTAAGAATGTAATCCTAATTTAAAAGCCCTTCCTTCTTTGCATCGCTTTCACCACCGCCATGGACTTCACTCTATCGTCCTACGTGAACAACTTCGATATAGACAAAAACTATGAGGTTGAGTTTTCCAATGTCAATACAAAATTAGAATCATTGATTGAATCACTAGCGCATAATCCAGAATCTATTACAACCAATACCGATTTGTTTGATGATTGCGTAGAGCTTACTCATGGATTTCGTACATTGCATCCGAAGCAACGGCAGCAGTTGTCTTATCTTATTGTTTCCTCATTCAATGCTGTGTGTCAACAGTTTGAACGTATGATGCAGGAAGATGATTTTCATGAATTATTGGAGCTGGTGAAATCCACCATGGAAAGATATGGGTATTTGATATTTGTGGTATTGAAGCAATTTGCAAAGGAAGATTTTCTGCAGTTGAGTGCAACCAGATCTCAAAAGTCGTTATCAAAGGAATTTCTTGCCAAGTGGAATTCGAATTGCACTGAGGTTGAGAATACTTTGGTTGTGGTAAAAACCGCGTTGAATCTCGATTTGGATAAAATATTTGTGACAAAACCCGAGCGAGATGCTTATATTGAACTATTTTCGAGACCGATAATGAATCTTATGGAGAGCCCGGAGAGGATGAAGGTGGTGGGGTTGAGAATCGTTATTTTTGAAGATCTATGCTTGGCAGTGACAAGGCATGCCCATGGACCCTGTATTCGACACTCAATAACCCAGATTCTTACTTATTACGCTCATTTACCACAATATATCGCTATGTTGTTGAATATGTTGACTGAAAAGTATGACCACAGTCTTTTGTCAGAAGAGGTCTTGAGAGAAATTGCTCAAACAAATTTTAACTCGAATGATACAAATGGACCAAAAGCAATTGCTGAGTTTTTGGTGAAACTTTCGGAATTGAATCCCGTCCTGATTCTACGTCAAATGACAAGTATTTCCCAGTTGTTGGCGAATACCAATCAAACGTTGCGATGTTCGGTAGTGGAGACTTGTGGCAACATCGTTGTGAGTATACTAAAATCACTCGGTAACTCTGGTGAGGATCAAGACGAAATGAGTGTCCATAACGAGCAGCAGGTGGACAGGTTGCTCAATTTATTGGAAGAGCGGTTTTTGGACCAGAATCCATTTGTTAGAACCAAGGCGTTCCAAGCTTTAACAAAGGTTGCCGAATTGAAAATCAAACTCACTGATCGTAGACAGAAAATGATGCAGCTTGCGGTTCGGTCATTGGATGACAGAAGTACTTTGGTGAGACGTAACACAATCAAGTTGATTGGAAAGCTTATCATTAATCATCAATTTCAAGGTGTACATGGTACCCAGTTAAATTTTTCGTTTTGGAAGGGGAAACTTGAAGAGGCTGAAAGAGAATTATTGCGTTACGTTCCAACTTCTCTAAAGAAAGGATTAGTGCAAGAGGATGGTGCTACTTCATCGATGGAGGAGGAATCCCCTTCTGAGGATGAAGAAGGTGTTGAACTGTCGGAAAACGCTGATTCAGAGGCGGGAGAAATTAATGAGCCTACTGGAAACACTACGTCATTAAAAAGAAGTAGTGAAAACAGCGATACTCAAAGCAATGCAGACAATAGCAACAATGTGTACACAGTTGATCAGGATCTTCCAGATAAAACTGTTTTAGCGAGGGTCAAGCTCCAGTTTGATTTCTACAAAGATGCCGTAGATTTTATTGAAATGGTTCACTCTAGTGTTGATGTTGTGTCACGGTTGTTATTTTCAAGGAACAGAAATGAGGCCATAGATGCGATGGATTTTTTAGTACTTGTTGACGCTTATGGCATTGAGAATGCTCAACATGGAATCCGAAAGATGTTGCATCTAGTGTGGATGAAAGGCTCTTCTGACGAAGGTAAGTCGGTAGCATCTCATCTCATTGATTGTTACAAATCCTTGTTTATGTCGGCTCCGGCAGGCTCCAATGCCGAGAAGGCGGCGTATATTGCTGGTAATCTCATAGAGCTAACTGTTGGAGCTAGTCTTGCGGACTTGGCTTCATTGGAAAAACTACTTTGTATGATGTACGAGGCAAAGTATATTAATAGTGATGTGGTCAAGGTGTTGTGGCATGTATACAATGCAGATCTCGAAGAAGGTCAGACCTTGAAGGAAAAGAGGCGTGGTGCAATCAAAATTTTGGGGATGCTAGCACTTGAAGATAATAAAATCGTCCAACAAGGTTTCGACTTAATATTGAACATAGGTTTGGGAGAAAAGGGCCATTCAGATTTGGTATTATGCCGATACACGTGTATTGCATTGCAAAGAATTTTGTCCACGGTGGATAGAAATTCCACCACACCGAAATTGGCCAATGAACTGTTGGCGATGGAAAGAATTACAAATGTGCTCTTGAAAGTGTGCAACGATAACGAATGGTTTCCAACAGCTGAACAATCAATAAACACAATCTTTAGCATATCGTCAGACCCCGTTTCTGTTTGCTCAGAGATTATACAAACCAAGTCAAAGGAGGTCTTTAGTACATTCTCGGGAGAGAAGCTGAAGTGTCATTCACTTTCGCAACTTCTTTTTATGGTGGGACATGTTGCTATATCAACCATAGTATTTTTAGAGAAGCTCGAAGCTCAGTTCAAGAAGAAGAAGCATGCAGCCGAATCGAAAAATAAAGCTAATGAAGACGCGAATGATGGTGCAGAAGACAACGAGTTGGAAATGATTGGTGGTACTTCAGAGGACGATTTTGCAGATGCCGTCATTCATGTCAAGGAAAAAGAGTTATTATATGCAGATAATTCATTATTGAAGAGCTTTGGGTCACTTGCGAGAAAGATTTGCTCTTCGCCCAAACAATACAAAAACACCTTGCTCCAACGTCAAGCGGTGTTGTGCTTGATAAAACTTATGTGTGTTTCATCCATATACTGTGAAGAAAATTTGCCATTGTTATTGCGAATAATGGAAATGTCAAAAGACCCAGTCATTCGATGTAATTGTGTATTGGGCTTGGGAGATCTTGCTGTGAGTTTCAACCGATTAATCGATGAAAATACCGACTTCATCTATCGTCGATTAACAGACGAGAACATCATGGTTCAGCGAACGTGTTTAATGACTGTAACGTTTTTGATCTTAGCTGGTCAAGTGAAAGTCAAGGGTCAATTATCGTCTATGGCAAAGTGTTTGGAGAACCCCGATCAAGGAATTAGCGACATGTGTCGTTTATTCTTTGCTGAGTTGGCGACCAAAGACAACGCCATTTACAACGGTTTTATTGATATATTCAGTGGACTATCGTCTGATCAATCGTTGAGCAATGCCGAGTTCAAACGTATATTGAAATTTTTGATTGGATTTGTTGATAAAGAGCGTCACCAAAAGCAGTTATGTGAGAAGTTATTCGTGAGGTTATCAAAAGCCAGGAACCAAAAAGAGTGGAGCGATGTTGCATTTGCGTTGGACACGTTCCCATATACAAACGAGGCAATCAGTTCTGCTATCAAAGAAGGATACCAAATTGTACAAGCTAAAGAGTAAGAAGTCTGATTACTTTGATGATGTGTACGTGTAGGGCTATAGATTGATACTTTGTAGGTGTTGCATAGTACTGTGGAAATCGCAAAACAATTGGAAGGAAAAAAAGAAAAAAAATAATAATTGTTGGTGGACATATGTTCCCATTTAATTAGCTAGAAGAATTGATAATATTAGCGACTTCCCAAAGCCCACGCCATGGTTGCCTTCATCCAAAACTGGATCAATGACTTACTGGATACTGTCGGCTTGGATCCTGCAAGTTTGAAGGTGCTATTATGTACATTGCTTTCTTTTCCCTTTGGCATAATTTTTAAGCGAATTCCAGATCAACAATACTTTTTCAAAAATATCTACAATGTTTTGGTGTCATCATTTTACATCTTTGGCATTTGCGATTTGAGATGGGGATTGGGGACACTAGTATTGTCTTCCCTAGGATCGTATTTCATTACGAGATATTTGAGAACACCGAAAATGCCTTGGATCAATTTCTTGTTTTTAATGATACACATGGCTTACACACATTTCCATCTTCAATTCTTTGCTGAGTACGATCCCTCCGTGATTGATATCTCTGGTGCACAAATGATACTAGTCATGAAGTTGTCTGCTTTTGGGTGGAGTGTTCACGATGGGAAACAGCCTCGCGATACGTTGAGCGATTACAATAAGTCGAGAGCCATTTATGAGCATCCCAATTTGTTACCCTTTATTGGCTATGCTTTCTTTTATGCTTCGCTTTTAACTGGGCCAGCTTTTGATTACATGGACTACGACCACTTTATTCATTCTACTTTGTTTGATGATGTTCCAGAAGACAAAAGACCAGGTAGAAAGAGAAAAAGAAGGATACCGAAGAGTGGAAGGCAAGCATTGAGGAAGTTGCTACAAGGATTGTTTTGGGCATTTCTTTTGTTTGAAGTTCCCAAGTTGGTCAGTACAGAGTTTGTTTTCTCCAAACAATTTGTCAATGAGCACGGTTTCGTTTACAGAATCTTCTACATGTGGCTCTTAGGTTTTCTATACAGATTGAAGTACTATGCCATCTGGCTCATAGCAGAAGGCGCATGTATTTTATGTGGTATTGGGTACAACGGATACGATCCAAAGACAAAAGAGTTCAGATGGGATAGGGTACAAAATGTTGATCCTATAGCTTTTGAATTAGGTCAAAATGTTCACACATGTTTAGAGGCGTGGAACCAAAACACTAATAAATGGCTTAAACATTATATATACTTGAGAGTTGCAAAAAGAGGTAAAAAACCTGGTTTCAAAAGCACTGTTTTCACCTTTGCCACCAGTGCTTTTTGGCACGGTACAAGGCCAGGTTATTATTTGACGTTCGTTGTTGGTGCATTTTTGCAAACTGTTGGCAAACTTTTCAGAAGGAATATCCGACCTTATTGTTTAGAGAGTGATGGAGTTACCCCTAAACCAACGAAAAGAGTATATGACTTTGTTTCTTGGGTTTGCACACAGCTTGCATTTGGGTTTGTCGTTCAGCCATTTGTAATTCTTGACTTTAAGAAGTCAATAATTTGTTGGCAAACCGTCTACTATTGGTTGTTGTTGGTCATTGCGGGCTCGTTTTTTGTTTATCGTGGTCCGTTTGCAAAGTATTTCACTGTCAAGAGACTGGATTCAAAGACGAAGGCCGCTGCTCAACAAGTAAAGCCTCAGGGTTTTGATTCAAATTTGACAAAGGAAGAGAATGACCTAGTGATGAACGTGGTGGAGAACAATTTGGACAAGAAGGACACCATGCCAACCTTGGGAGTGCCATCCTTTGATGACCTTCAAAATTTAGACAAGGATGAGTTCGATGAGGAACTACATCATTTGAAAGACGCTTGGGGCTCGTTCAAAAGTCGAAATTTTCTCGCTGAAGATGATTTTGATGGTTTGAAAGATGCATACACTAACTTCACCCAAGAAATTAACGAAATATTTGACCGCAAAAAGGAAGAGTTTTCCAAACAGCGGGAAAAAATGGCTAAAGTCGATTGAGAACTTAACGAACAATACAATCTACAATGTCTTTACTCTATTTTGTAGAGCTTCATCTCTAATCAAAATTTTAAATACTCAGGGGGGATAATGAATCTTTCATCTATGAGGCGCAAGATTGTTTTTAGCTTTGATGAATCCAGACTTTGCTTTCTATTTGACTAATGTATCATAGTTTTTGTGTAATATATACGAAGTAGCAACCACAATGAAATTTTCGATTCTTCATTAGTAAAAGAGAACACCTACCAAGGCTTTATTCTACTTAGTTGTACGTTTCTGGGTTCCATAATGATACAAATAATGAGTCGACCATATAGGTTAAGGGCCGCACTTCGCTCCTGCTTCCGATTTAACTCAACATCCTCCGCAAGCAAGCTTCCTACCGGTATTGTTTTCATGAATATGGGTGGACCATCCAAAACGGAAGAAACGCACGATTTCTTACTTAAGCTCTTTCAAGACGGTGACTTGATACCTTTTGGGATTTTCCAAAAACCCTTGGCTCAGTTCATAGCAAAAAGGCGTACACCCACAATCGAGAAGCATTATGATGAGATCGGAGGCGGATCACCAATTCGTAAGTGGTCGGAATATCAATGTAAGAAGGTGTGTGAAATTTTGGATGAAACAAACCCTGAAACGGCGCCTCATAAACCATATGTTGCATTCAGGTATGCAAAACCGTTGACAGAAGAGACTTTGGAGAAGATGAAAAGGGATGGAATTAAACGTGCTGTTGCTTTCTCACAATACCCTCAATTTTCTTACTCAACTACTGGGTCATCCATCAATGAGCTTTATAGACAAACGATAAAGAAAGACCCTGAACGGACAATTGAATGGTCAATAATAGACAGATGGCCTCAACAACCTGGTTTGGTGAAAGCATTTGCAAACAATATCAAAGAAAAACTTGCCGAGTTTCCACCAGAAATAAGAGACGAAATTGTCATTCTTTTCTCGGCTCACTCATTGCCTATGGAAATTGTCAATTTGGGTGATTCGTACCCAGCTGAAGTTGCTGCTACTGTATACAAGGTCATGGAGTCCTTGAAATTTTCTAATCCGTATCGTTTGGTTTGGCAATCGCAGGTTGGTCCAAAGCCATGGTTGGGTGGGCAAACGGCCAAGATCATTGACAAGTTGGAGAAAAGAGATGACATAAAAGGCATCGTATTGGTTCCAATCGCATTCACATCGGATCACATCGAAACTCTTCATGAGTTGGATATAGAGATTATGGAAGATGCCGAGAACCCTGAGAAGATCAAAAGGGCTGAGTCTATGAATGGGAATGAAATTTTTATTTCCGGTTTAGCTGATCTCGTGAAGGAGCATTTACAGAGTGGCAAAAAGTACTCAAAGCAATTGGAGTTGGATTGCATTCTAGGTGGTGAAAGGGCCACAGGTACATTCAAACATCCAAGTGAATTATTTGGTAAAAAATAGCTTGTAATTATTTAGACACAAATATTTAGACTAAGTCAAACCAGTTGTTACATGGATTCTTTGATTTTTATGTCTTTTCCAATCAATCTGAATATTCGTCTTCAGGATCAAATAGATCCAAATCAAGATCAACTTGTGAAGCACTCTCTGTTTTGACTGAATTTTGGGTCTCCTTGGGAATGTGATCCTTCTTGGTGTGCAGTTGGTCCTTATTTGTTTCCACGGACTGATGTTCCACATTTTCTCCTTCTTTTTCGTCTAATGCTGCATCTTCGCCCTCGAGAAGCTCTGATTTAATAATCTCATTGGCATGTAGCGAACTCATTGCGAGCATTCCACGTCTCAATGAATCCTCTGCGGGCCATGTATAGTTATTAGGATGTATTTGATATGACAAATTTCCCACGGCGGTGGGTGCCTTGGTGAACTTCGCTAGCTTCATGGAGTAATTCAATATACTTTCGACATCTACCGGAGATTTTAAATTCTCCAATTCACTGTCAGTATCAGCGGTACTTGGCAACCTCTTCAAATCATTTCTCAATTGCACCAAGGTTTTCAAATAATCTTTGGACTTAGTTTCGAATTCCTTGTTGAGATTTGAAAGTCGTACGAGCTCCTGACTGCGTTCTTTGTGTTTGCTCAACTCGTGAACTTCCTTTTCAAGGCTCGTGTTTGTCTCGATTATTCTCTCCATGTTCGTGTAAAACTCATCCTCTTTGTAATGTGAGATACCATTGCTTAGCGTATCCAACGCTTCTCTGAAACCGCCAATCTTTGCCACGATGGGTAACAGGTTGAAAGCTGCAAGCTCCTCGTTTGATCGTATCTTATCTTCTATATTGTCTTGAGTGTTTGGTGCATATTTCAGCGGATTCAATGAGGAGGGTACGTATGTTCCCGGCGTGGATGGTCTAGAGCTGTTACCTAAAGGTCCCCTCGATTCTTGCGCTAACTGATTCAATCGCGTTGACGACGTTACTCTAGAGACAGGTTTAGACCGGAATGGAGAGTTTTCTCTCTGATGTGGCAACATTGTGATGTGGTGGGAAGAGAGCACTAAGTTTATTATGAGGTTTGTTATTTTTCTTTACATAGGTTTTACGACTTGCTCATGCGTTTTGGATGCAAAAGCAAAAGCACAAGACAAAGAGGCGCAAACGTGTTGGGTTTTTCAGAGATGAGATGATGGTTCTGGGGAGACCCACGTGAAGGAAGGTGCTAGAAGTCAAGTCAAGTCAACTCTCTGCTCACGAGGGAAGGGAGTGGCAAATCAATCTTTGTATTGTAGCACTATATACTTTAAATAAAGGGGTGATTGATTACACTAGATGCTCCCTTGCCAACTTGTTTTTCAAATAAAACTCATTTACTTGTTGCGTTGACATGCCTTCACACCCATCCCACCCGTTTACATAAGCATTGAGTTCGTCGCTTGTTTGCAGTCCCAAGTTTTTATGTGGATATTCACTTGACACGTACAATAATAGTGGTTTTTCATCTCTTTCGTAGACACCTTCAATCTCTGGCTCATACTTAAATGCATCATCCCCCGTTTTCGTACTACTTCCCCAGGTAAGCTCCAAGCGACAATTATGAAGAACTGTATCACTCAATTGTGTCATGGCGAGCTCAGCTGCATTTCGCGAAACAAATTTAACATAACCCTTTTGTAAATCACGCGAGAGCTTGCAATATATCAAGTCGCCAAAGCTCAAAAATACTAGCTCGAGTTCCCTCGCTGTGAAGTTTGATGACAACCCTGATATGGTGATGTTTGTGTTTCTCTCGTCCGTATCAGCATTTAGTTCAGGTTGATTCTGAGCGACCGCTAATTTTTTAAGATCAGGCTTGGACTGAGCATGATTGGTTTGAGTTGTCTCCGACCCCGCAGCTATACCAACTCTGATTGCTTTTGATCCCAACATTACACCTTGCATCTCCTTCAAAGCTCTTTCCATGGTTGCGCTATGGAAAAATTTGACAAACCCAAATCCCTTCCCTAGTTTGGAGTTCTGGTCAATTACAACTCTTGCCAGTTTGATTTCGTTTGGATATTTCAAATTGAATTTACTGTACAATGCAGCTTCGCTGACATCTTGGGCCAAATCCCCCACAAATAGTGAAAATTCGCCAGTTGAGGGTCTACCTGACCCACCACCCACGTTAGGGTTGTTATTCCTTGCGCTAGCATGACTGAGCTTGAACCTTCGTTGGGTACTCGGTACCATTTGGCCATTCCTCTGCAATGCCCAATCGAGCGCCTCTTGGTCCCCAAAGGTAACAAAACAATACGATGGTTTCAGTGGATTGAGTCTATCTCGCATTATTTTAAGAGATTTTGGTGGGGCAACCAAGGTGGACCACATGGTATAAATGGACTCCTCTGTCCACGAAGGATCAAGATCGCCCATCCACATTTGAAATCGATTTTCGTAATCTTTCGGGGTTGAGTGTTGCTGATACAAGTTTTGACATGATTTATATGAACTTGAAGATGAGTACGAATCAGTGGAGTTGTACTTTCGTTTGAAACCTCGATTATGATTCACGTTATTTGATTGACTGGACGAGTAAGTGCTACCTTGACCCCTGCTTGAGTAGTTCCTGTTACCATTACCATTGTAGCGATTTGGTGTGTATCTAGAATGAGACAGCATCTATGTTAACTCGAAATGTGTTGAAATAAAGAATTCACTCTTTTCTTTTTTTCAATTTTGTGCATCAGCAATTCTTTCGCGATAGAATCTTTCCAATTTGGCCCTATTACTTGCTATCCAAGCACAATTAAAACTGTCATTAGCATCCACTCTAAGCCGGGGGTCTACCCTAAGCAAAGCTGATAAAAAAGCCTTGGCATTTTTTGAAATGTGAACAAACTGCTTCTTTGCGAAATTTAATTGTCCACGACGAGCCATCATCAAAATTTGTTCCTTCAGTTCTGAATAAAATGGTGATATCCCTGTTAGCAAAATATGTGTAACCACACCAAGGGACCATAAATCACAATTGTAATTATAAGGCTGGAATACTTTACCCTTGCTATCAATATTGAAGACCTCTGGTGCACTATATTCGATGGTTCCGACCGAAGTGTTTGTGCGTGAGCACGTCAACTTTTTAGCTATACCAAAGTCACATATATATATGCGAGATTTGGGTAAAGGAATTTGCATTAGAACATTATCGAGCTTCAAATCTCTGTGGACTATCTTTAGGTTATTGTGTAGAAATTGAACGGCCTTCATGATTTGGAAAACAATAAAAATGGCTTCTTGTTCTGGTATTGCACGTAGATGATTATCCTTTACCAAATAGGAGAAAAGATCTCCACCACATGCCAATTCCTGAAACAAGTACATAGACGAATCGATTATAACTGCTTCATGTATTTTGATAATATTGGGCTAAAAATAAGTTTTGTTAGTATTTGGTTGCAAAAAAAAAGGAATCGAAGTACGGATACAAACGTGGTTTACAGTACGCAAAAGATCATACTCAGTACTTTTGCTTCCACTTTTCAACACTTTCACAGCATATAGCTTATAATCTGTGGAGGAAGATGCAACAAATACAGAACCAAATGAACCTGTTCCAATTAATGAATCGCTAATGTTCCATGTGTCAATGGTCAATGTTGAATTATCCTGGGTATCATCATCAACTTCTAATGTTTCGTATGTGAAGATTGCAGCTGATTTAAATTCAAGAGTGTCCCCGTCTTTTAGAATCCTCGTCTCCCCTTTATGCAAATCTTTGTCGTTAAGCAACAACCTATTTCTCGAATTGTCATTTATGTAGACCAAGGGTGGGGTATCACAATCGAATTGTACTGACCATATCGTAGCATGATGGAGGGAGATTACAGGGTTGTCTATTCTCACGTCACAATATTTGCCACGTCCTATTTTTACTACCTCCAGAGCAAATAAAGGAAGCGAATCGATAGCGTTCAACCTTGACTTCTTGAGCTTTTGACTTTTCGTGTAGGTGGTGACTTTGGCATCGTTTATAGTTTCAATCCTAAACACTGCTATTATCTCCATGGCTAAAGGGATGGTGGAAGAGCAAGTTGGTTGTCAAAAATATATTTTGCAACACAATTTTTAAAGATCAAAACAAAAAAAATAGTTGTTGAAGTGAATTACAGTAATTACAGGACTCACTATAGAAAGTATAGTTTTAGAGTAGTAGTGGACCAACTTTTAGAAGAGAGGTCGCAGTCGATAACATAAACGGAAATGCCATGTGATTGTTGGACACTGATCTCATGCAATGCGCAAGCAATTAGTGAAGTTGAACACATAATATAAGCCGATATAGATCACGATGGCTCGTGACTCCTTGCTACTTTTTGTTCCTGGTACTCATGTTTACGTCTACACCAGCTGTTTGGTTCTTGTGAGAGAGATGCACCACCATCGGGTTTAGTTGTTTAACTTTCTTGGGACAAAGAAAGAAATAGTGAAACAGAAGCGAAAAAAAAAAAAATAATTGTGCGACGTAATGGAGCCAACATCCATTTACCTTTCAAAGAATCACCCATACCATTTCCACTAGACTTACACCAGAGCAAAGTATCAAACAGAGTATCATAGAAAATATGTTTTCAAGATTACTGAAAAGGATAACGACTCAGAGGTTTCAACACTCTACCACTAGCACTACTAAGCAGGCAACTCATTCCACACCATTCAACAACAAATACCATTTCAATTTGAATCCACCTCCAGTTCATGAATATTGGAATGTTTACAATTCGAGTGTACTCTTTGCATTTGTACCGGTATTTTTGGGAATAGCATATGCGGCTAAATACATTGGTGTCAACATAGAAGGTAATGCCGGTTTATTGCAATATGCCAATGGGGAGAATTCACCATTAAAATCCATCAAGTTTGGTGAACCACAACTTGCTAGAGTATCAAAGGATTAATCTAGGATGATTATGTAGTGGCTGACTCGACTTGGAGACTGGGACCTGTCACGGGCGGTGTTTATTCTCGAGCATGTTTTTTATAGTTGGTTTAAAGACAAATATCGTCTCGATTTAAGGTTTCATTTGTAGAGTATGGTCAATGTAAGAGGTGCGTATACCAAAGTAGATATATCTACCACGATGTCTACAATGTATCCCTTGAATTGGCTCTTTTCCTAACAGGTGTCTTAAAAGTAAGCAAATCAGTTTCACGTTAAATTCTATTGGCTCAGAACGAGACTATGTTTGAACAAAAGAACAAGAACAAAAAAAAAAATCAAGAAAAGAAAAAAGGAACTTGCTGGAGTCCTTGTCATTATACCAATAACACAGAGCATCCAGATATCTATCCTAACAATGAGTTTACGTCTAGGAGTAAAATCATGGGCACTTCGTCCAACAAACATGTTGTTAAAAAGTACAGTAGCCAACTCACATGGACAATTGAGTATGATAAGGCACAACTCCACTAAGACAACCATATATGATCAAGTCACAGGCAAAACGATACCACTCGCTGATCCTGAGCACCCAGAGTGGGCTGATTACAAGAATCCACCAGCTATCTTGGCTCAAAAGAAAGATCCATACTTGAAATACGACGACCAACAAAATAGAAGAAACTTGAATGATCCTGTGAATATGGACGAAGATCTTTACGACATTTGGTCCCCTGACTACTACGACTTTGTTTCTGACTCAACCGCCTTGAAGCATAATGGTATCTTTTTTGGACTACTTTTTGGCATAGCTGGGGTCGTGGCTTATTTCCAGTTGAACCCAGAAAAGCCAGCAATGATAAGATCATTTCCATATAATGGATTGGCTGATGCATTGGGTGCCACATCAAAAGAGGATGCTCCGTTTTATCAGAATAAACCAGACGTTGATGCTGAAAAGGATTGTGGAGTGTTGCCAGAAGAGTCTGATGTTGCATCGAACAAAGATTCTTATGAAAGGAGTAACGCTTCGTTTATAAAAGCTTAAGCATCGGAAGCGCTCACACTGATTAGATTCACCGGGGAATTAGTGCAGGAGGTCTCTTAAGTACTCATTGCTCATTTACTCAAATACTCAAACTTATTTAATCACTTGAGATTTTTTGTAGTGGCCACAAGGCAATTACTTAGACAGTTGTTGCCTACTCACGGTAATTACATAACTCTATGACAACTGCCTGTATTTCTCTCAATCTGCTTTATCCCATTGTGTGCTAGTAATTCAGGATTTCAATGCCTTCGCGTTCTTCGGTTTTTTTTTTTTTTTTTTTTGGGGGGGCTACTTTGTATCACTTCTTCTTTTGCCTTTTGAGTGTATAGTTTTCCAAAGCATTTGGGCTTATTGACTACAATCATGGGAGTAGAAGTTCGACGAAGACGAACACTGGCGAGAATAAGTCAAGGGAGTGCGAATTCCGCTGTCTATAACGAGAAATCTCGACTTTCGCTGGTAAAAAGATCAAATGAATCATCAAATCAACAAAATTCAACTTTAGTTCAACCCAACAAAAGACGAAAAGTCACTGGACAGTCAAAGGAGGACAAGCTAGCGACTATTATTGTTGATTTTGGCATGGCTGTAAATGAGTTATATCAACTATCAGAGTATGAATCCATAATTTCATGGGTGCCGTCAGAATTTTCAAAAGTTGTGAATATGTCAATTTCCGATTCATTTCTGAACTTTTGTGAATCTAATCAATACAAGTTGAAATGGGATAGCGATATCGAAAACGATGAAGAGTTGAAAGCACTTCCATTCCGGTTTCAGAAAAAGAAACTATCTGAAAGGGAAAGCTTGTTGAATAATAAGTTTCCCTTTCGCCAACAAACTATAGAAAGATATCAACAAAAGGAAGTAGCGTTATTTTCGTCACTTGAACAGAAAATCTCAGTAGCACCTTCAGTGAAGTCGAATACAAGACAATCGAGCAAGCTTAAAGAATTGAATAAAAAAGATGTACCAAAGGTACGACCACAGGAAAAACATTCAAAATTGGCATCAAAAAGTCGCAAGAGTATCGACAACAACAAATACAACGATGCAAAGGAGCCTATCGAAATCTCAATTGAAGATGGCGATGATGATGATGATGATGATGATGATAGAGACGTTACATTTCATTCATTCAACAAGAAGATAAAAAGTATTTCTGGTACAGTGCCCAACCTTCTCATAACGCACCCTTCTCATGTTCCATCTTGGACACCACAAACAGCAGAAAGTAATTCGCTGATTACCAAAACCGAAGAAGGAGGCAAAGTTTTAGATTTTGAGCCTGAGCCTATCAAAGTTCAGCAAACACACGATGGAAAAATCGTAGCACCAAACTTGACTATCAAGCTACGAAACTTCTTGGACAATTATTGCAGGACACCAATCATCGATGAACTGAATGCGCCAGACTACAGATTCACAAAGGAAGAATTCGAGGCTATAAATGCTAAGCAAATGAACATGTTCAAGAGAATTTCGCATAAGATCAATGTTGACAACACTTTAGAATTTCAGGGGAACAAGATAGAGAGAAGGAAAGTGATTATACCTCCTGTTTATAATGTCAAATTGAACGACCCATTTAGGATAACGTCTACTGTGGTTCCGAAAATGCAAGGTTCCAACAACGATTGCACGCATCAAGATTACCTTTTGACCCAAGGAATGGCTTTCTCGCGAATCCATCATCAGATGAGGAGGCAGCATATTAATCGAGCTAGAAAAGTTGCTTCCATAGTGGATCAGCATTTTAAGAAAAAGAGAGGCGAAAAGGAAAGACTATTGAAGGAACGGGAACAAAATTTGAAAAAGATGAGTAGGATTGCTATGCAGGCTGTTAAAAAGAGATGGAATGATGCTTTCAAAGTATACCTGATTATACAAACTGCAAAAGAAGAGGAGCTTAAGAAAGTGAAAGGTCGAGAGCACTTGAGTCAGATGTTGCAACACTCAACTCAGCTTCTCGAAGCACAGCTCACGTCGTCTAAAGAAGCAACTGCTGAAAGCGAGGCTGTGATGGGTGAAGAGAATGATATGGAGATGAATGACTCATACGACTCTGATGATTTCATTTCAAGTTCGGACGAAAATGAGGAAAACGATCGCGAGCAAGGTGCCAATGGAACAACAGCCAGAGGTGGTGACCTTGATAGTAATCTTTCAGTTGAAGATTTGAGAAGAAAATATGCCAACATCGAGAGCTCTATTGAGCCAACCACTGATGGTACTCCAGATGTGCTGGAGCAAGAAGGTAGAATGCTGGAAAGTGACGACAGTTTTGACGAGACTGGTGGACTCATGTCGCTATATGGTGAAGGCGAGATTAAACCTTTACAAAATGGGGTCTTCAAAGATTTGCAAATGTCTGATGAATATTCAAAGATCGTGAGCGAACTGGACCTAGATAAAAACCAACTTTTGGACTCCGATAAAAGTAGTCCAATATCTGGGTCAATCTCCGAAAGCGAGTCCTCAGCTGAATTGTTGCCTGGAGGAAGCGACGCATCTGCTTCCGAATCTGAACTGGAATTACCAAATAAAAAAACTGCTTTAGCCGATTTTTACAACAATAAAAGCGTTGACGCTGATGATGGTGATGATGAGGATGAAGATGTTGAGAGTTTCAGTGAAGCTAGTGATGACGAGATGCTGCAGTCAGAGGATGACTATCAACCGGTCGAGAATAGCCAAGTTAAAGGTCACAGACAGCTGATATCTAAAGATGATGGCGATGAAAGCACAGAAGTGATCAATGGATCGAGAGTGAAAGACGTTGATGTACCGTCGTTGCTTCGGGGAACTCTCAGGCCTTACCAAAAACAAGGTCTCAACTGGCTTGCCAGTTTATACAATAACAATACAAATGGAATCTTGGCAGATGAAATGGGTTTGGGGAAAACTATTCAAACCATTTCACTTTTGTGCTATTTGGCTTGTGAGCATCACATTTGGGGACCGCATTTAATTATTGTCCCCACCTCGGTAATGTTGAATTGGGAGATGGAGTTTAAAAAGTTTGCTCCAGGATTCAAGGTTTTAACTTATTACGGATCGCCTCAGCAAAGAGCACAAAAAAGAAAAGGGTGGAACAAGCCCGATGCTTTCCACGTTTGTATAACCTCTTATCAGTTGGTAGTGCAGGACCAGCAAGCATTCAAGAGAAGGAGGTGGAGGTATATGATTTTAGATGAAGCACACAATATTAAAAACTTTAGGTCTACCAGATGGAAAGCACTACTCAACTTCAATACTGAAAACAGACTTCTCCTCACTGGTACACCTTTACAAAACAACTTGATCGAATTGTGGTCATTGTTGTATTTTTTGATGCCTTCTTCGAAAGCTAACTTGTCGATGCCTGACGGGTTCTCGAATTTAGAGGACTTTCAGCAGTGGTTTGGGAAGCCAGTTGATAACATTCTAGAACAAACAACTCTAGGAAATAATTCTGATTTGATTGATGAGAATGAGAAGAGTACACTGCGAATGGATGAAGAAACGAAAAACACGGTCTCGAGGTTACATCAAGTTTTGCGACCATACATCTTGCGAAGGTTGAAGAAGGACGTGGAAAAACAAATGCCGGGGAAGTATGAGCATATTGTGTACTGTCGGTTATCCAAAAGACAGAGATTTTTGTATGATGATTTCATGTCTCGTGCCAAGACAAAAGAGACATTGGCATCGGGCAACTTTTTGTCGATTATTAATTGTTTGATGCAATTGAGGAAAGTTTGCAACCACCCGGATTTGTTTGAAGTTAGACCAATAGTAACATCATTTTCCATGCCAAGGTCAGTTTCATTTTCTTTTCAATATGTAAATGATATGATTAAAGGCATTAGTGCTGACTCAAAGGACATGGTTGATTTTGATGTACTTAATTTGAATGTCGCTAATGAAGAAAATTTGAACCATTTTGTTTCGCAGTCAACAGCACGGTTACAATCACTGGCGCAAATTGAGGAACAAATTGCTCAACTTGACAAGTTGATGAGTGGCGTGGAAAACACCATGACAAACTTTGTATCCTACTTTCAAGATTTGAAAAGCCAAGAGCAGGTTGAGCTAAGGGATAAATTTCAACATATTCTATACCTCAACACCCTAAGATGTGAGAAGAGACCAATATATGGTGACTCGTTGTTGCGCTTCTTGACAATCAAGGGAAAAAATAAAGCCAGACTGCCACTTGACAAACTTTCTTTGTCCGTCACTGACAGAGCCACTGCGATGTCGGATGAAATAGAAAAATACTCGATAGTAACTCCGGCGGCAGTGGCATTGGATATGAAGGATCAACTTATTCCCAAATCCACCCAATATAAGATCAAGTCAGAAGTACAACAAGGCAACATCACTAACCCTTTCCATCAATCACAAGTGAAGCTATCAATTGCATTCCCTGATAAAACATTGTTGCAATTCGATTGCGGTAAACTTCAGAAGTTGGCACAATTGTTGAGAACATTGACAGCCGAAGGACATCGAGCTCTTATTTTCACACAAATGACTAAGGTGCTTGATATTTTAGAGCAGTTTTTGAATATTCATGGCTACCGATACATGAGATTGGATGGTGCAACTAAAATCGAGGAGAGGCAATTAATGACGGAGAAGTTCAACAGAGACTCTAAAATCCCTGTGTTTATACTATCAACCAGATCTGGTGGTTTGGGGATCAACTTGACAGGAGCAGATACGGTGATATTTTACGACTCTGATTGGAACCCAGCCATGGACAAGCAGTGCCAGGATCGTTGCCATCGTATAGGACAAGTTAGAGATGTTCATATCTACAGATTCGTATCTGAGTCCACCATCGAATCCAACATTATCAAAAAAGCTAACCAAAAGAGGCAATTGGACAATGTGGTTATTCAGGAAGGTGAATTTACAACCGATTACCTTGGTCAGTTTTCCGTTCGTGATTTGGTTAATGACCCAAACATTTCAGAAGCCACAAAGGAAATTGCTGATCGAACCATTGACTTTTCCGGTGACACGAAAATGACCAAAGCGTTTGCACAAGCTGAGGATGAAGAGGATCGAGTAGCCGCGGGCGCAGCTTTGAAAGAGGTTGCTGTCGACGATGAAGATTTTACAGAAGAGAATAAAGCACAACCAAATGGCTCTACATCAATGTTAAAGGCATTGGATGTTGAGGACGAGCTACCAGATGACGTCGACTACGAAGAAGGCGTGGGTCACATTGACGAGTACATGTTGCGCTTTATATCCGATGGTTATTATTGACCAACGAGTGTGTATTGTTGTATTGGTATATATGTAATTGACCTTCACACTGTTACAGCTCTAAGGATAAGTGGAAGAGGCATTGTTCTTTGCTTCTAGTTATCAAAAGCGGTTTTCTGGTCGGTATTATGCTTTAATACCGTCATTAATTTCCCTATCGAGTGGTTTTTTTTTCCCCCACAAAATTTTTGTCTCTGTGACTCTTTCAGTAGACATTGCAGGAAGAGTTAAAACTAATTTGTAACTCGACTCCAGTTAAGGAGTCAAATTTTTACATAAAGCCATTCTTCTCATCCCAAACCATTGAGAGAAAAGGTATTATTTCTGACTCGCAAATACACACAACACCGACAAGCGGCACCGATATCGTATACAATCATTTTGCGACAAAAAAGAAAACTACTTTGTATTTAAACCTTTTTCCTCGGAAAAGGAAGAAAAAGCAACCCCCGACTTGAGTCATTCATTAAGCGGCAAAGTATATATTACGCACCCGCCCCATTTTATTGAGCTATATTTTCTTTTTGATTACACAGTTCCATACCGTATCACGAATGGAACAAGATAGTAACTCGGACGTTGGACCTGAGTTGGATGCATCCTCAACCCACCAAAGCACGGCGTCACTATCTTCAAAATTGGCCCTGGATCAAACTGCAATGAATGATAGTCCGTATGACACGCAAGGCAATGAGGGTGAAAAATGTTACCGATCTACGCGCTTGACAGTAGGACAGTTTTTAAGAAAAGAGCTCATTGATGATTTCCATCCGTCCTACTTTGTTTCCTTCTTGGGATGCGGGATAACAGGTAACATATTCTATGGTTTCCCCTATAAAGCTCGTTGGTTAGAGATTTGCGGTATCATCCTATTTTGCATCACCATATTCTTTTTCATTGTCACAAGTGTTATGTGTGTACTAAGTTGCTGGTTCTACCCTCGCCGAATGGCACTATATATTCACGATTACAGTCATTCGCTATATTTTGCAGTATACTCAATGGGATTTAGCACTATTATCAATGGAGTTAACCTACTAACGCATGGGAGATATCCCATCTTCCTTTGGGTCTTGTGGTGGATAGGCGTTGTTCTAGCGGTTATGAACACAGCAGTCATTTTCTTCTTTTCATTTTTGTCAAAATTCAGTGCTCACAAAATTGCTGATATCAATGCTAGTATCTTTATGCCTGTGGTTTGTTGTTGCGTTGTCTCATCGCCAGGTCATCTTATTGCTCCTGAATTGGAAACCCGCAATCAAAAGATTATAACTGAAGTTACAGCATTGATGTTGTTTTTTATATCAATCATGTTATTTCATGGTGTTGGGGCTATTTTCATGGTTAGATTGATCCTATGCAAAATACCAAGCACGTCACAAATCTTTACCCAGTTTCTACCGATTGGTTTCGTTGGTCAAAGTAGTTACAGTATCATGTTATTCGGTAACAATATGTACAATTTTATCCCTGACGATGCTTTAGCCAAAGCTTTTTTGGTTCCGTCAGCATTAGGTGCTTATCTTCTATTGGCAGGAGGATACATTTACTTATTCATTGCTATAGCATCGTGCATGTCAAAAAGCTCTCCGTTTGCCAAGAACCATGACCCCGATTGGACAACAAAGAGATTTGGCTTGATTAAATGGAACAAAGGCTGGTGGACAATGACATTCCCTGTGGGTACCATGTCCCTTGCAAATAGCGAAGTGGCCAAGGGTGTTGCGGGTTACGATTTTTTATTTTTTAAGGTAATGAGTGCGATAATAGGCGGCTCATTATTCATTATATGCATTGTAAACTTGATTGGTTTGAGTTATTGTATTTGGGAAAGGTTTTACAAGGCGTTTTTTATCAAAGAGGATCATATTGATGTTGTGTGTCAAAAAGTATAAATAAGTAAGCATAGATAATGATGATTATTAAACGCACGTGTTTATCACGTGATGAATAATATATCGTACTTTTTTCTTTCACTTGTTCCGGTTGTCCATTGACAAAAATAAATTTTGAACCGGTTCAGGACATTTGTCTCTGCATACAAAACGGCTGATTTAAATTTTGTATACAATTATCCGAGATCATCCAAAGACTTCAAAGCAACCACCAGGGTAAAGACAAACACTTGGGGGGGAAGACTTAGTGGGAACAACTTGACTTCATTACCTGTACGAAAGAGGATTTTATGCTCCCCAGTTTTCCTCCTCCGTTACAATTATTTTCTTTGTTGTATTATCTTTGTCTCTCTCCTTCTTCGGGATGGATGTGAATGAATGAAATTTTTTTTTTTTTTTTTCGGCATACAAATTAGTCACAATAATTTTCACAACTCTCTTCTCAAACTTTATATATTTCCTTTCTCCACAAGCAAAACTACCTTTTACATTCTTCCTCTTATCACAACTTATCTATTCCAAACGATGCTTTCACGTCATTTATCAAGGTGCTGTAGCAAAAGATCTACTCAGAATCTATATCTTGCTATAAGATCTCAAACAAGATCAATTTCGAAGATAAATCATCATAATGCTGCTCAAGCTACTTCTGCGTCCAGACCCCAACCATCACCTGCTTTCAATATAACTGATGCTGAGTCACCCTCTCTGCCACAACCAAAGAGCCTCTCAAAAGAACAACGTCATGAAAGGAGAGAGCAAGCTATGGATGATTCCTTTATTGGATTGACTGGTGGTGAAATTTTCCATGAAATGATGTTGAGGCATAATGTTGATACCGTTTTTGGCTACGCTGGTGGTGCTATTTTGCCAGTTTTTGACGCTATTTACGATTCAGACAAGTTCAAGTTTGTTTTGCCAAGACACGAGCAAGGTGCTGGTCACATGGCTGAAGGTTATGCTAGGGCCAGTGGGAAACCAGGTGTTGTTTTGGTCACTTCTGGTCCAGGTGCAACCAATGTTATTACCCCGATGGCTGATGCATTGATGGATGGTGTTCCATTGATTGTGTTTACTGGTCAAGTGCCAACAAGTGCTATCGGTACTGATGCTTTTCAAGAAGCTGATGTTGTTGGTATCTCGAGATCCTGTACCAAGTGGAATGTTATGGTTAAAAATGTAGCAGAATTACCAAGAAGAATTAACGAAGCATTTGAGATTGCCACTACTGGAAGACCGGGCCCAGTTTTAGTTGATTTGCCAAAAGATGTCACGGCGTCAATTTTGAGAGAATCTATTCCTATAAATACTACATTGCCATCGAATGCATTGAGTACAATAACTAAAAAGGCAGTTTCACAATTCACCACTGAAGCTATTAAAAGATCGGCTGATATCTTGAATAAAGCAAAGAAGCCAATCATTTATTGTGGTGGTGGTATTTTGAATCATGAAGATGGTTCGAAATTACTTAAAGAGTTGGCCGATAAAGCTAATATCCCAGTCACTACCACCCTACAAGGCTTGGGTGCTTTTGATCAAAGAGATCCAAAATCGTTGGATATGTTGGGAATGCACGGATCAGCTGCAGCAAACACCGCTATGCAAAATGCCGATTGTATCATTGCCCTTGGTGCCAGATTTGATGACAGAGTTACTGGTAACATTTCCAAGTTTGCACCTGAAGCAAAATTAGCTGCTGCTGAAAACAGAGGAGGTATCTTGCATTTTGAAATTTCACCAAAAAATATCAACAAGGTTGTTGAAGCTACTGAAGCAGTTGAGGGTGATGTCACCGCCAACTTGCGTAAATTTATTCCCCTTGTAAATCAAATTGAGTCAAGACCAGAATGGTTTGCAAAGATTAACGAATGGAAGGAGAAATATCCATATGCATACCAAGTGGAAACACCTGGCTCTAAGATTAAGCCACAAACATTGATCAAAGAGATTTCCGAACAATCAATGAATTACGACAAAGATGTGTACGTCACCACCGGTGTTGGTCAACATCAAATGTGGGCAGCACAACATTGGACTTGGACCAAGCCTAGAACCATGATCACATCAGGTGGTTTGGGAACCATGGGTTATGGTTTACCTGCGGCCATTGGAGCTCAAGTTGCGAAACCAGATGCCATTGTTATCGATATTGACGGTGATGCCTCATTTAATATGACCTTGACTGAATTGTCATCGGCTGTACAGGCCGGTGCACCAATCAAGGTTTGTGTTTTGAATAATGAGGAACAAGGTATGGTTACACAATGGCAATCTTTGTTTTATGAACACAGGTATTCTCACACGCATCAAGCAAACCCTGATTTCATGAAATTGGCAGATGCCATGGGTGTTAAAGGTATTAGAATCTCAACGCAGGAGGAGTTGAAGCTGGGTGTAAAAGAATTTTTGGACTGTCAAGAACCAGTTTTGTTGGAGGTTATGGTTGAAAAGAAGGTTCCTGTTTTGCCTATGGTTCCAGGAGGTAACGCTTTGGATGATTTTATCTTGTGGGATTCCGAGACTGAGAAACAACAAAATGCATTGAGGAAGCAAAGAACGGGTGGTATGTATTAATGAGGTATTTAAAGAAAAGTTTATAGTTTCATCTACATGTCTTGTATTTTATACGGGTTTATTGAGTAGAGGACGAAGTTAATGGGGTAGATGATCTTTCATGCAAAGCGCAAATAAGGGTTGTGTTCTTTTTGTGCGGCACGAGATCTCCGAAATTTTTTACTCTTTGACCAACGTAGTATTAAACCATGTCGTTTGAAATTCTTGATTACTTTCAGCTGAATAAAATCCTCAACCAAACAATTGCATACAATTTGCCTTTGGATCATAATGATTCCAATTCGCGCAAGATTCAAGTTGTCATTACCATTTCTCAAAAATATGATAGAGCTAAGCATGCCCACTTGGATGGATTTAATGGGATAGTTTTACCCGAATCTCCCAACTTATTGCTTTACTTACAAGGAGGGCCGGGGTTTGGCTGCTCTATCCCCACGAGCTACTCGGGTGTAACCAAAGTATTGTTGGATGAAGGGTACCAAATTGTATGGATGGATCAAAGAGGTACTGGGAAAAGTACCCCAATTGATTACAATACATTGAGTCGAGATTTATCGGCAACTTCAATTGATGACCAATTGACCACTATTTTAAACTTTCGAGCTGATTCGATTGTAAGAGATGCCGAATTTATTCGCAAGCAATTGATTGGTGATGATGCAAAGTGGTCCACATTGGGTCAATCTTATGGTGGATTCTGTAGCTTTACTTATTTGTCACTTTTTCCTAAGTCGTTGAAACAAGTGCTTGTCACTGGTGGTGTACCTCCAATTGGATTTGATGTTGATTCGGTGTACACGCAAACCTACAAGCGCACGAAGGAAAGAAATGTGCATTTTTATCGAAAGTATCCCCAGGATGTATCTCGAGTGGTGAAGATTTGTCAATATTTGAAGTCAAATGAGGTTACATTACCCGATGGTGGTCGTTTATCAGTTGAACGTTTCCAACAATTAGGACTCACTTTTGGTGGGTTTGGTGGAACCGATCAAGTTCATAAGATAGTGACGGCATTTTGGCAAGATTTGGAAATGTTCAAGCACGCGACGGTGCCTACATTGACTTTGGCTCAAAATGCCATGTCATTTGATACCAATGTTATATATGCACTCTTCCAAGAAGCAATCTATTGTAGTGGAGAAATGAAGAGCAATTGGAGTGCTGATAGGTTGAGATATGCTCCTGGAAATGAGAAATTTCAGTTTAACAACGATGAGATTTACTTTACAGGGGAAATGGTTTACAAAAGCATATTTGATGATTATGTGGAACTTAGAAAATTCAAGCCATTGGCGTACGCATTGCATGAAAATACAAAGTGGAGTATATTGTACAACACTGACAAGTTGCAAAAGATCGCTTGGAAAGATGTTCCTATTGTTGCTACAACCTATTATGCTGATCAATATGTTGATTTTGAATTAACAAGAGATGTCAAACAACAATATTTACCCTCATGCAATTTACGACAATACATCACCAACGATTTATTCCACAACGGATTGCGAATTGATCCTGAAAGAGTCCTTGGGTCAATGTTTAAATTATTGGATAACGATTTTGATTGAATGCTCAGCTATACGTAATTGTTTGGTACGAATCCAATTCTATAATCATGGCCATTGTCCTGTTGTATTATTCCAACTAGCCAGTTTAAGTTACTCTGTTGGTACAATGTATCGACATTTTGCAAATCAAAAACAACTTCAATAGTATCACCTTTTTTAAATGATAAATCTCCCACTTCTACTCCAATAAAGTCAAACTTGGCAATCTTGGATGTTCGTTTAAGAACCTCCAATTTGTGGTAGAAATGGTCAAGTAATGCAAGTCTGTAGGCGTCAGTTAATTGCGATTCGGAAGTTTCAGAATCGGGCGTAATTTTGAAATCAGACAAGAGCGTAGGCGCCACTTTGATCTCATTCTTGGATGTGTTATAAATGTTTCGCAATTCCTTGTCTACTGAAACATCACCTTTAGTGTAGCCCGATAATGAATGGGTAGGTACCGAACTGACCAGAGACGAATCTGAAATAACAGTGTCATCATCACTATTCAATGACAACGATTCCATTGAATTGGCTGCACTCTGTGAGTAATACACTCGTGATGGAGCCTGTGCAGTCAGTTGCATAGACTTGAATGAAGCAAGCGCTGGTCGAGGAGGTAGTTCAGGCTGAAACCCAACTGTTTTTTCCACAACAATGTCATTTACACCCAAAATCTTTCTCGGATGGTATGTCTCTGATTGATTTGCTTGAGGGTTATTGTATTTTTCGAATGATACGATTGGGTCGGCCTCAGTGGTGTCATTAAACATACCCGCTGCTATGTCTCTCGGTTTCACCGTATGAGATTTGTCAAATATTTTGTTGGATAATTTGTGGTAAAACTTGTACGTTTTCAGTGACTTGTCCTCATCATCTATTTCTTCATTCAACAAATCAGTTTTAGAGTTTTGCAATATAGTGATGAACGATTCAATTTGTAGTCTTGTTGAAGTTATGTCCAGTTCCCATTGGTTCAAGATTGCTTCATAAGTGGGGACCTCCTCATAGATGAATCCATAAAAGGTGGCAAAATATTGGAAGTTTTTCACAATTTTACCAAAAATGCTGTCTTGTTTCAAGATAAGCAATTTCGTAATCGATTCAAGAAATTCGTCCAAAAATGACATTATATGAGGTAAAAGTGTTGTAGTTTTATCATTCAACACCTTGAATTCAATGTCCACTTCCTCAAATTCACGTTGAAGTTTTGTCAAATTGGCTTCTTCCTTTTCTGACAATGGCGGTTTCTTTTGATTCAATTTGTCAATCTTTCTCATAAGTCTGTCTTGGTCCTCACGTTTGCGGTCCCTCCTCTTGATCAATTTCAAAGTCTCTTTTAATCTCTTTCTCATTGTTTGAATCTTAGGGACAGTTGAGTCCAAACCTTCAACACACTCCCCTTCTAACTCGTATTTGAGAGCGAATGTCGATTGCAAGTATTGAAACAATTCTTCATTGACGCCTTCTATTGAAAATTGTCTCTCCTTTGGATGAACATGGGGCACTTCTTGCTCAGCTTGAAACACATCGAAATCGTGATAGTACTTTTCAATATCCTTAAATTGTAATGAATCAGGTCCAATAAGTGACTGAAAATCGCGTGCAACTTTTATATTCAATGACATCATATGAGGTACCAATCGTTTGTAGAATTGATTTAATTGCGAAATGAGATGCCCGAGACCCAGTCTTGCTTGTTTAATCTCGTGTTTGTAATTTTTTACAAGTTCATCGTCTTGATCGTAATCCCGATGGTAAAATGTGACTTTATCTTTAAAATTATGAGAGAAGTGTGTCACCTCCGACTCAGTGGTTTTGTAAGCATCCTTTATATGGGATCCAACGTTGGTGGAAAATGATTTCAAAGCGTCGACAACCATGGTGTTGGGAGTTGTTGTCAATGGTAGTTAATTTGAGGAATAATTTGTTCGCAGTCATTGAAAGGAAAAATCGGAAGATAAAAAAAGACAGATGAATCTTTTTTTAGTTTGGGCTTAGACAGCTTTGGATGAAGAAATACGACTACCAAAGTGAAGAGTGGCAACAAAATGTAGTAGATAATACAAAGAAGCTCGTAGAAGGGTGTCCGCACGTGGATTTTTAATTAACTAGGTGTCCTAGTTCCAGATTCATTTACTTTTACCACGTGACTCTCGTCGGCTATAAAAATGAGTGAAGTCCGAGCATGATGAATACAAAGGCGAATTGGTTCGTTAGGCAGGGTGTCCGGCTCCAAAGACCTCGTTTATTGCTAATGTCAGTACCTAACTCAAACACTTGTGTCTTCACTCAAGAGACCGATTGGTTTGGGATCAAGTCACAAAGAAGCAAGAAGAAGTCTATGGAAAAGGCCCTTCTGTGTGGCAAAAGAAAGTCAATAGTCCCAACGCGAACAAAAAAGACAACAAAGATGTTTTGTATAGAGCAATCAATGGAAGGTGTATTTCACAAACTGGACTTGTTGGCAATGGCAAAGTTAGGACACAGTTTTATTTGGTCCCAAAAAACACTTGTGTAAGCATGACGGTTATGATGTAATTGGGGGGGTGGAAAAATACATTTTGTGTGACACAAACCCAAGAGCGAAAATACCTTAGTTTGCTATTTTTTTTTACGAATAGGTTGGTTGATTTGGACTATAAATAGACACACTGATTTCCACCAATTCATTTGCGATTAATCTCTATTCTACAACAATTGATAATACTACACCCACAATGACTAACCAACCACACAAGCTTTTCTACAAAGGAACTGATAACGACTTTGTCATTTTTGTCGATGATCCTTCATTATATGAAAAATACAAAAAAGGTGACACCACAATTCCTCTTATTGACATTGTCTCCGTATTCAAGGTGTTTATCAATAGACAAGGTGGTGTCGATGGTATATTAGATGAAGCCTCGAAACAAGATTTGACAAACAATTTCAAGACAAGTAATGCCGATGAAGTTATCAAGATTATCTTGGAAAAGGGAAGCGATAAACATAATGCTGATGTTGACAATGGAATTGCTTCACATAACGATAGTATTGGTGCTGGTAATACTGGTAATTAGCTACATAATGAACTCAATGCATGTTAATGATTATAACTTTACAAATTTCGTGTACTATGTTTGGGTTGCTCTGTTACAAGTATAAAAAGGAATCTCTTTACTAGCAATCTGTTTGAAATGACGCTCATTATTGTACACGTCAATGAACCATAGCGTGACTGTATGTTTTGAGCCAGATGCCAACTCTCCAAGCTTTACCTGAATTCTATTCTTGAGATACAAATCGAAACGAATTTTCACTTGTAGAGATATTTGTGAGGCAGTAAAATGGAGGGTATCTTCTGGATCATCGTATTCATCTTTCCAACACGAGGTCAAGTTTTTGGGAGTATGGCAAAATAAATGGTCAGTATCCAGCTTATATTCACAAGATCCTTGATGGGTCACATTGATCAATAAGTCAAACTTTATGCTCCAAAAGTCATGCTCCTTTTGTGATACAAAACACAACACTACTTGATACTGATTTGAAGATGACCTGAACTGCAATTTGATGTTGGTGGAAAGATTTACGTGCAAACCATACCTAAACTCTTTCACCATTGACGTATTCAGTAAAGGGATGATAAATTTCGGTTTGTATTTCCCCATAGAATGCCTGTTAATTACTTGGTTGTACTCTAGGATAACAAGATGAGCCTTGTAAAGAACAATAGGGGAATGATTCATTTCAGGCTTGGAATTCTTTACATAAATCACTGAAGCGAACCCAACAGATACTGGATTTCCAAAAAAATTGGCATCGACGTCACACAATGATTCAAAGTTGACTAAATTGTTCAATTGCCTATTTGCATTCATTGAGATTCTTGAGTCATCAATTTTACTCAATTGTTGCGAAACCAGCTCATACGCTTTCTCCAAGTTAAAAGTGTCCTTGCCCAATTCAATAAATGTATTCATCATTCCCTTAATGAAAAGCTTGTACTTGACAATTCTATCAACTGGTCTCTGACACAACGACATGAATGATAAGTCTTTATGTTTCGCATGTTGACTTTCTAAAAAGTTTTTCATTCCCAAAAGAAACGACTTCATCAGTGGTACATTCTTTGAATTCGATTTAGCAAGTGGTTCAATGGGTATCAATCGATCATAATGCGTGCAATACAAACTGTACCAAAAAACAGAGATCCCTGATTTGGCTATACTCTTTGCTATTTGGTTGCATTGATCGACTATACTCTGATTTTTGCTTCTAATATTGTTCATCTCGTCTAGCAAATGCTGATGAATAGTTACAAGGGCCAAAATGCACTCTTTTGTGATGTGCACTGCAGCTGGGAGTTCAAATTGAAGGTGTTGTAAATGACCCAAATACATAATTACCAAGTTGCTACAGTTGGAAATATAGGTTGCTTCTGTTTGGATAATTTCGTCCACCCTTCTGACCAAATCCTCCTTGGATCCGTTGATTTCGGGAGAGAATTTGAAATTGGCTTCTGGGGTTGTGTTGTCTGACGAGAAGGGATTAAATGGTGGTCTTTCAGTGAGTGGTTTTGCTGATAATCGTGCTGGCCCAAGAGTCAACTCGTTTTTGGTAAAATACTCTTTATGCTCTTTGGTGAGGTAGAGTGGTAAAGTTTGTGCTCCTTGGACCTGATGCATTGCTGAAGATAGGTTAGGTTTTTGCAACCACCAGGAGATCAAATAGAATTCTTAGAGAGAAAAAAAGTAAAAAAAAAAATCAAAAGTTATATCATCAACCGATATTTGCCACTAACTATACAAAATGAGTTCACGAGCACTAAAAAAGCTAGCGGGAAAGAGTTTAGAGGACGAGTTGAAGAAATTAAATATCGATGTGGAAAAGAATGAGGCAAGTGGAGCTAAGCCTGTGCAATCTAAATTTAGTGCCTTTGCTTTCCTCAACGAAGGTGACGAGGAGGAAAAGGAGGATGAGGGGGACGAGGAGAAGCAAGAGGTGGAGAGTGTAAAGGCGGAAGCTCCCACTTCCGCGGTGACCAAAAAGAAGTCAAAAAAGAAAAAGAAAGCCAAAAAGTCAAGGTCAGCCACTCCTGTGGATGATGATGAGGAAGATAACGATGATATTGACAAGATTCTCGCCGAAGTCAAGCAGCAAGAAGCGAAACCAAAGGCAACTTTAGAACAGTACGATTTTGAAGATGAGTATGACTCTACTGTGGAACCGTCCGGGATTTATGACTCCAACTTTAAAAACTTCACCACTGAGAGACTAAACTCGTCACTTCCGTTGCTATCCATCAAATCATTCAAGAATCTAGATCAGGACCAAGAGTACAAAAATCTATTTGGTAACTCATTATCTACCGAGTTGATTGAAGATGCAAACTCAACCACATCATTAGCGATTTCTCCAGAAATGCTCCAACAGTTCAAGAAAATGGGTAAAATGATCAGAAACTGGGGTGGTAAAGATAGGAGGAGCATTCCAGGAACATCACGCAAGTTGCTTTTGTCCAAGATTAGAGATGATTGGTTTCCGACTCAGTTGAAAAGTGTCACTATGGAAGAGTTGACTGATGATGAAATGTTTGAGTTGCTCAGGTATAAAGAAGATGACATTGATGATGCCGATTTACATGTCAAGATATCTAAAGAGAGGAATCTCGGAGTGCGGTATTTCAAATTCAACAAGGTCACTGATACAAGGAGCAGGATCGCAAATACTCGATTTTACGCATCTACTGTTCTCACTCCAGATCCGGAGTCACTTATGCAGTTGTTGCAACTGAACCCATATCATCAAGAGACGTTACTTCAAGTGGCGATGGTTTTGCTAAGGCAAGGTGATAACAAAGCCACATCAAATGCCTTGATTGAAAGAGCATTGTTTACCTTTGACCGAAGTTTCCATAAGAATTTCCATGAATTGGTAATGTCAGCCCAAAACGGGTTAATCAGGCTACCGTATGAGTTTTTCTCCAATAGACAATTTTACTTGAATTTGTTTAGATACATTGTTTCCTTAGGAGAGAGGTCACTTTTTGAAACGGCATTGACATTTTGCAAGTTCTTGTTGAGCTTGAGCCCAGCGGAAGATCCTTTGGGAACTCGTTACTTTATTGACTTCTATTGTATAATGAGTGAGGAATTTGAATATTTGATTCAATTGTCAAAATCGCCATTGGTGACATGTTATACAAGATGGTACTCCCCAGGGATAGCTTTTTCTACGGTAATTGCATACTTGGAGTTGAACAAAGTGGATGATGCAGAGAGGGAGATGCAAAAAGCATTTGAAGCTTATCCTTATGTTGCATATAGGTTACTCACTGATGTCGCTCTTTCTAGCGTTGCAGGTGTTAAAGAATCGGACTTTGAAGTTACTCATGAAGTTGCTGTTTGTGCCGAAACATACATGGTGAGAGCAAAACTATTGTGGCAGAAACACCTTGACTTTTTGTCCACAAACTTGGAAAAACTCTTCAAAACTAAGCACAAGCCAGTACGTGGCTCATTTTTTGGGTTCCTTAACGCCAAAGAGATACCAAAGGAAGTCCCATTCAACTTGATTAGGTTTGCAATCCTCTCCGGGGAAAACAAAATTATGGCAAAATTGCCAAAATCGGTATGGAATCGAGACGACTTGCTAGAGTTTGATGTTTTGCCGCCAAAGGACGGGCTTTCGGATTTATTGATTAATTATGTTGATCAAAATTTGCTTGGAGCGATCGTACAAGAAAATACTAGAGACGTTGGATTAGATGTGAGCCCAGAGGAGGCAGAAGTATTGCGGGAAGTGTTTGAAGTTGTTCCCCAGAGGGAAGTAAATCAATAAAAAAAAAAAGATTAAAATAAAAAATGAAAAATAAACAGACTGTTTTTAAACTTATTTCTCTCACCAACGATGATTGCAATTGACTTTGCATTCCAGCAATGGCAATGGCAGTACCAGATATCAACTACGTTCTTTATATTTGTCATCCTTCCAGGCTTGTATTATATCTACTGTAAATACGTGACATCATCACCAAATGCATACAACAAGATCGAGTCCCCCATTAGAGTAGCATTACCAATTCCTGAGGAAGCAAGACAACATTGGAAGGGAAAACGGTTATATCCAAAGCCCAGTCTCGGAAATGACCTTTCAAAGATACAATGTTATTGCCCCGCTACTGGCCAAGATTTGGGTGTATTCCCTGCCACCACTAGAGCAGAAATGGATAAGATGATTTCCAATGCCAAAAAGGCGCAAGGCGAATGGAAGAAGAGCTCATTCACCATAAGGAGAAAGTTCTTAAAGACCTTGGCAAGGTTCATATTGGAAAATCAGGAGAATATTGCTAGAGTTGCATGCCGAGACTCGGGAAAGACTAAATTGGATGCGTCAATGGGAGAAATAATGGTAACTTTGGAAAAAATCAATTGGATTGTTGCTCATGGAGCCAAAATTCTTAGACCTAGTCAAAGACCAGGTCCGTCCAATTTCCTTTTGGGGTTTATGAAGAATGGCGAGGTGAGATATGAGCCATTGGGGGTTGTTTCCGCCATCATTTCTTGGAACTACCCATTTCACAATTTAATGGGTCCAATAATTGCTGCAATCTTTAGCGGGAATGCAATTGTTGTTAAATGTTCGGAAAACGTCGTTTGGTCAAGCACTTGGTTTGTGCAAATGTGTCGCTCAGTGTTGAATGCATTGGAGTTGGATGAACACTTGATTCAATTGTGTTATTGCTTCCCTCAAGATGCGGATTACTTTACTTCTCACCCAGGTCTTGATCATATCACGTTTATTGGATCCAAACAAATAGCTCATCATGTTGTTTCCAATGCGGCAAAACAATTGACACCATGTGTTGTTGAGCTTGGAGGAAAAGACTCATTTATCGTGTTGGATCCAAAAGATTTGAATGCGTTGTCGTCAATTATTTTGAGGGGGACATTTCAAAGTGCAGGGCAGAATTGCATTGGTATAGAGAGGGTGATTTGTTTACCTGAGGCGTATAACAAGTTGGTGGAGATATTGTCAGCCAGGATAAAGAGCTTGAGGGTTGGGTCAAATATTGACCAATTGGATGAGATTGACATGGGAGCAATGATTTCTGATAACCGGTTCCAGCATTTTCAAGACTTGATCGAAGATGCAGTTTTGAAAGGTGCTAAATTGATCCATGGAGGGAAACCATATCATCATCCAAATTATCCCCAGGGCCACTACTTTGAACCAACCATGTTAATTGATGTTGACCCTACAATGAAAATATTCAAGGAGGAAGTCTTTGGTCCAATACTAACCATGGTGAAAGCAAAAGACGTTGATGATGCAATCGAATTGGCAAACAGCACCGAATATGGGTTAGGAAACTCCATTTTCGGTCGCGATTTTAAACAATTGAGTTACTTGGCGGATAAACTAGAAAGTGGAAATGTTGCCATTAACGATTTTGCCACATTCTACGTGGCCCAATTACCATTTGGTGGGGTCAAAAAATCAGGGTACGGTAAATTCGGTGGCGAAGAAGGGCTAACCGGATTATGCAATGCAAAATCAATCGTCCTGGATAAGCCAATCTTGAGAATGCTTGGGGTGGCAACGGCAATCCCATCACCGATTGACTATCCCATTCCAGACGATAAAAAAGCATGGCGGTTTGTAGAGAATTTGAATATTGCTGGCTACGATGGACGCCTTTGGGCGAAAGTGAAATCACTTAAAAACTTGGCCAAGTAAAGGGGTGGTTATGTATTCGCATTGATATGTACTTCAGGATTTGGCGAGATTGTAGCATCAACCAATAATTTCACTACATCAGACTTTTTCTTTTCAAATTGCTCTTTCAATGTTTTTAACTCCTTTTCAATCTCCTCTTCAGCTTCTTTGTTAATTTTCTCGTTGATACCTTCATGGTCCTTTTCATATTTTTGCAATTCTTCCTCCTTTTGCTTTTTGTAGCTTTCAATTTCTTCTTGAGCGTCTTGCTTTGCCGTTTTCAACCTGCTAGTTCTGTACTTTCTTGCCTCATTGACAATTTCAGCAGCTTCTTTTTCGGTTTTGAGAAGTGATTGTATTCCGGATGACATGGGTGGGGAGGAATTGTTATCTGTGTGTATGTGTGTATGTCAGGTTCATAGTTGTGGGTTCTTTTTTTTTTTCTTTCGTCAACAAAAGATAATAGAAATGTTGACGATTGCGCAAATGGATCAAAATGGTGCTTTATGGGTATACGCATGACTGCTAAGTTGATTGCTACATGTCGTGTTCCAACGAGGCAACCTATACAGAGAAGTAGTCTCGAGTCAATGCTTTTCAGAGATTGCGGGATTTGACCACGAGGGGGGAAATGCTCCCACAAAGTAGAAGTAATAATTCAAATCTACAAATCAAGTAATTGGAAAAAAAGTTCAACTTTATTAAATTTCTATTCATTTCCTTTCTTCCTCAGGACGAAATGATTTGACCTCGTGACTGTCATCATGAGACTCAACCTCACGTTCTTGACTCTTTTCCTGTTTTTCCTCTTCTCTTGATATACTCGTTGATGACGAATTTGTAACCCCATCAATAACTTGGGTACTTTCTTCATTTGAATGACGCCTTGCTCCTAAATTAGTCTCATCAATTGGCATTTCATGAGAAGAACCAAAACCGGAATTAAACTCCCTTCTAACTTCTACAAAGTCGTATGCGAATTCTCCAATCTGACTTTCATCGACACCAGCTTCCTCTTCCTCATATGACAATCTTAGCTGGAGACCTGGGATCCAATTGATGACAAAGCAAAGTATCGCAGTCACTGCCACCGCGTAAGCGGTGCAAGCAAGAATGTAAGCAATTTGTATGTACAACTGTTTGTAATTATGGTCTATCCAACCACCTTGATGATCAGTTACCCCATCGTAACCAATAACGGTTTTTGAGCCAAATAAGGCATTTGCTAACAATCCAACGACTCCCGCGACTCCGTGCTCCGCCCAAATGTCTAGTGAGTCGTCAACGTGGCAAAGGTATTTGATTTTTGTAGCTAAATTACAAACAACACCAGCCAAAGCACCAAGTATCACACTGGCCCAAAGTGGAATGACTCCGGAACTGGGTGTCGCAGCAACGAGACCTGAGATGCAGCCAGAACATACGGCGACCATGGACCATTTTCTCTCCAAACGAAAGTCAAGTAAGCACCAACTAACAGCTCCGAAACCAGCAGCAAGGTGGGTATTCAACATAGAATATGGAACTTTAAGGGAGGCATTAGCACATGAAAACCCATTGAAAAACAACCAACCTACGTACAACAAGATGGTCCCTAAGAACACAGTGGATATATTGTGTGGGCGATAGTTGATCATAAGCGTCTCATTCCGCCTTCCTAAAAAGGCAGAATACACAAATGCTGATGCACCGGAAAGAATTTCAACTGGACCTCCTCCAGCATAGTCCAAAGCTCCTGATTTGAATGTCGAAGCCCATCCACCGCCCCAGATCCAGTACACAACGGGGCAATAAACGATGGTGGCCCAACAGAATAGGAAAATCATTGCCGGGAGAAACCTTCCTCTTTCACCAATACATCCACCTGCCAAAATTGCCAATGTCACCAATAGGAACTGCATTTGAAAAATGGCATAAGCAATCTCTGGATACGCATCATCACCAGACTTGCTGATTACATCTTTGAATCCAAAATTTTTCAAATTACCAATAAACGAATTGCCAGAATCGCTAAAAGCCAAAGAGTAGCCCCAAAAATACCATTGGAAAGCTCCAACAAAACTTGACATTGCTGTAATCCAAATCATTGATAAAGCATTTTTTCTTCGTGACAAGCCCGAGTATAAGAAAGCAAGTCCTGGGATCATAATCCAGATCAACGAGGAGGCAATTGTGAGGAGCAACACATCTGATGGGTCGTAACTTTGGTTGTTATAAAGTTTTCTGGAAGCTAGATTTATAAGTTCCTTCATTGGCGATGATTTTAGATAGTTGGAAATTTGCTGATATTGTTAAAAAGATGCCAAATGAAGTTGATAATTCACGTGTTGGTTGAAGACTGTTAGCTCTTGTAGTGTGTGTAGCAATCAGCAATAGTCGGTAAGTCTATAAAAGCTTCCAAAAAACGTAAAAACGACTGTACTATTTATATGTAGTGCAATAAATATCAAACAAAAAAACTCAAAGTAGTTTTATCGTGAGTTGTGCTGGTAGTAGGGATGATGATTCCAAAGTGTAACGAAGACGAAGTTTGTACGTTGAAGAAAGAAAGAAAGGAAGAAAAGAAAGTAATTTACAAATAATTGAAAATTTGATAAATCTTTTACTGAAACCTTGTTCTGTGTAATCAACCCTTCAGTAGATGCGATATTCTTTTGAAATTTATGACTCGCTCATTTCGTTCCTTCTTGTGTAACTTTTTGATTTTTGCCATCTCTCTGATTTTCTTTGTGTCTACAACAAATGATTATCAAAGCAATTCCCACGTTTTCAAGAGGTTGAACCCGACTACAGTAGCAGAGTGTATATCCAGTGCTCTTTTGCAAAGGGCAATGTAAACCTTGTGAGAGACCTCGGAACAAGTGAAAGAAATACCGGAAAAGCAGTCTGTGTTTATTTCAAAATTATCCAATTTTTATTTTTTTTTCTTGTTTTTTGCAACCTGTTCCCAAAATAACAACAAACCCGTAATGCCTATTGAACATTTGACTCCAGTTTCCCTCAATTACATTACCCCATTGTCGTTGTAATCTTCATTATGGCCCGCGTCATCTCCACACGCGATACAGTTGATCAGTTGCAAATTCAATCTGTTTCTAACAAGCCTCGATTTGGATAAAGAAGAAAAAGCAATAAAATGCTTATTACGTAAAGTGTTATGTAATCAAATGATTTTTTCAACTGATAACAAATCGGACCAATAGAATTGCAGTATTCTCATCAACACTATGTGCAGTATCATAACTATATCAATCAAATCAAAATACACAAATAATCACTATCGAATATGGAAGGATACACCAAATAGTCGTACCATTGCTTAGGACTACCATGTGCAAATCGACCGGTGACGGCATTTTTTACCATATCAACACGTGTAAAGCTTCCTTTGTTATCGTTCGTTACTCAATTACGATCCCCTTTTCTGTGCAACGTTGCATTGTCCTATGTTTTCTCGAAGAAGGTGAGTACGTAAGTAAGAGAGAGGGAAACGGTATAGAGATGAATTGTACTCTGTGTCTTAGGTTGATTTCCACCTTCGGTCTCTTCCGTGTAGTAGTTTTTTTTTTCACGTCAAAGGCGGACCAAAAGAGAAAGGCAATTTTAGATCGAAATTTGATCGAAATTCAAGATCTTCCGAGTTTTTCCGGCTGAAGCAACAACAAACTGGGTGCGGCTTTAGTTTTCGAACGTTTTCGGTGCATATGTACCTTTGAATCATTTTATATTTTGCAAGATTCTTCCAGACCATAAGCTCCATTTTTTTTTGCAACACTGTTGTGCCCAAATGGAAAGAGCAAAAAGGTGTTTTAGTTCCCTTCTCTCCAAGAAGTACTTAGAGGCTACTCAATTAAATCTGTATAATTTAGGTAAATGTAACGATAAACAGCCTGCTAAATTGTAAATCTATCAAATAATGCAAAGACAAGCGTCGAATCCGGACAGGTTTCGATTACAAGAGGATAAACGTAATATGCTTTAGGAGCCGTATAGAGGTCGACCGCAAGTGAACATTTCAAAATCTCAGCACTTTTACGATAAAACATAGTCGAACGTTGCAGTAGCTCCTTCTCTTTGCATTAGTCTACATCCAGTTTAATTAAAAGTAACTTGAATTCAAAAAAATCCTAAGAAGTCCTATTTAACTCCACAAGTTCTATTTTAGTTTTCCAAGTCCTTTTTCAAAGTACCCAAGAAAGCATGTTTTTCAGCTGGGGTTTGGAATCTACCTTTACCGAATTTAGAAGCGGTGTCAATCCATTTCAAGTTAACCTTTTCCAAAGCTCTTCTTGAAGTATCAACATACAATGATTTTCTCAATGTAACAACTCTCTTCTTGGTACCTGGAATTGAACCCTTCAACAAGACGAAATCGTTGTTGACAAGACCATATCTAACGAAACCACCCATTGGGTTAATAGTCTTTTTAGTTCTGTCAAATTCAGTAGAACCATTTGATTCATCAGAACCTTTACCAACTCTGTAAACCTTGTGGTTGATCGAAGTTCTGTGGTGGTAACCGTTTTGACCAGCTCTAGCAACGGTCCAGTTAACATTAGCTGGATGCCAAGCACCGATACAAGCAACCTTTCTCAAACCTCTGTGGGTCTTTCTTGGCAATTTCTTGGTTCCCCATCTGTGGGTAACACCTTCGAAACCGTGACCTTTGGTGACAGCAACAACATCAATCATTTCATCTTGCTCAAAAACAGAATCAACAGAAACTTCCTTTTCAAAATGTTCTTTAGCCCAGTCAACCTTGTCAGAGATTGAACCACCATTGATTTGGATTTCAGCCAAGTGAGCCTTTTTGGAAGCCAATGGAGTCTTTTTGACTTGAGTGTGAGCCAAAACTCTAACAACTGAAGCATACTTCTTGATTCTAGCCAATTCAGTTTCAATTTGCTTAGCATCAGAAGCATATTTGGCAGAGTACTTGGTAAAAGCCTTCTTCTTGGACTTGTACCAGTTCTTGTAGAATCTTCTTCTAATTTCTTCAGACAAGTGTTCGGCCCAAACAGTGGTTAATGATCTCAAACCTCTTGGAGTTTCAACGTAACCAACAACACCAACAACAACCAATGGTGGGGTATCGACAACAGTAGCAGCTTCAACAACTTCTCTCTTGTGCATCTTGGAACCTGGTCTGTCCAAGTCTCTAACAATGGTGGTCATACCAGCCTTGTAACCCAAAAAGGCAGTCAAAGCAACTGGCTTGGATTTAACATCCTTTGGGAATGACTTAACTCTTCCTCTTTGCTTAGCAGCTCTCTTTCTTGGGAGGAAACCCAATGAACCGTGACGTGGTGCTTCGTATTTTCTGTGAGACATAGTTGGATGGTGAAGAAAGAAAGAAAGAAAGAAAGAAGAGGAAAGTAAAAGTGAAAAATTTTTCACTCTTCAGAAAGGAGAAAGAGAAGTTAGAAAAAAAAAATTTTTCAAAACATTTCAGTCGTGTGCAATTACCAATTTCAGAAAAATATTGTTTATTATACAGAATTAAAAAAGAAAAACGTAATGAAGCTTAGTCTTTAGGAACGTACATGACTCGCTTTAATGCAAGTCTGGCATCACCAGAATCATCTGAACTGGCGTTATCCTCAGGATCTTTTGCTAGCTCATTTTCCTCACTTGGATGTTCATCTAAATTTTCCAAATGCTGAATATGAGAAAGTGTAATGGGGATTTGATGTGGCGTTTGCTGATTTTCACTGGTGAAAATCTCTTGATTCACTAGGAACGGATTCATGCCTCCCTTTTTATATTGTGGTGAATTCAAACTCATGACTGAATTCATCAATGAATTGAATTGTGGAGTCAAGTTGAAAATAGGTGTAAGTCCAGTAGATACATACATATAATTGTCTTTTGGTGTTTGCGGATTTGTCATAAAATTCTCATTGACAGAGGCAAGTTGTGATTCCAATTTGGGTTGAGTTATAGAACCGGTAATGTCTGAGTTGCATCTACGTAAAACACCACGCGAGGGTTCTTGAGACAATGGTGGTTTGGGTGTAGGTGCTGGTGCAATTGCAGCTTCAGACGTAACTGTGTTGAACATGTCGCTTGCCAACACCGCCTTTCCCAGGTCGTCAATAACCAACTTCAACTGGAAGTCATCAGATGATTTTGTCTCCTCCTTCTCCTTCTCTCTCTCCTTCTCTTTTGGTGGGTTTCCTAACATAGCAGGTGGCAACAAATTTCTATCTGGTGATTTCTTCCTCGTTGGTGATGATGCACCAGCATGTTCTTGAGATTTCATAGCATCCAAATTTTCATGATGTGGCACAAAATACCCATCTTTTTGCGCAGAAGGTGGTGAATTATACATCGATTGTGACCTAGTAGGCTTTGGTTGCAGTTGTGTAATCATAGAAATATTATCCAATGTATTTTTATTAAAATGATACTGTGATTCAATAGAATTGGGGAAAGTAGTACCAACTGATGACAATGGTGTTGCCAACATTGTTGTTGATGGAAGGGAAAAAGACTTAGCCTTTTTCAACAAACCAGGTGATGGGTTTGATATGGTTGATGTTGTCGAGTTTTTTCTCCTTCTTTTGGTTTTGGTGGTGGGACTGACTCTCATCAATGGAGTAAATACATTTGGAGCGCCTTGTCTAGCAGCGGAATTGGAGTTTGATTCAGCAGGACTACTACTCAAGGGAGAAGTATTGACATTAATGTTCATTGTGCTTGTAATTCTTTGAGCAAAAGAGTCGGGTTTTGGTGGTCTACCTCTTTTCTTTTTAGGTGTGGTTGAAACCGGCTTTACCTTTTTCGGTTTGGCACGTTGCTGCTGTTGCTGAGCTTGCTGTTGTTGTCGAGCTTGCTCTTGTTGTTGTCGTTCTTGTTGTTGTTGCTGCTGCTGCTGCTCCTGTGCCAATTGCAATTTTTGCATCTGCATTTGCTGAAACAGATTTTGCTCAGCGTAAAACTGATTTACTTGGAAACTGGGACTTTGAAACTCTCCATTGGGCACTGTTTGTAGGTGAAGCTGTTGTTGCTGTTGCTGCTGGTGCGCCGGTTGTGAATGATATGCATGCTGTTGGTTTGAAATATATGGTGGAACATTTGGGTGATCAGGCATGTTGTTGAACACGAGCACTTCGGGTGGCATGGAATTTGGGGGCAGGGGGGGATGGGGGATTGGCAACAAGTTTTACCTCAATGTTATTAGACGTGTAGGTAGTACTGACGAATAAGTGTAAGCAGCAAAGCGAATGAATGTGGTTATATGTAAAAGTGAACAGTATCGGAAGATAGGATTGTATATTGGAAAAGAAGTGCTGGTCGTAGTCGTCGTCGTCCTCAAGAAAAAAGGTTGAAGAAGGAAAGAAAAAAAGATTATTAGCAGAAGAGAAAAGAGAAAAGAGAGAATGGAAAATATGCACATAATAATAATAACAATACAAAAATTAAAATGGTACAAAGATCAAAATCATCAATTGGGAAAAGTAATTATCATCACAATAGACTTGCAAAAACATATACGTTTGCTAGAGAAGATACCCACAGGTGAGTATCCAATGAGAAAGGGGGAAGTTCACTCGTTATAGTTATATTTGTTGTCGCAAGTTTGTACAGTCAATTGGCAGGTTCTTTTAACCCATTTTGAAATATTTTGAAGTGTGGCTAGAACTTGAGACGAAAGATGGGTTACAATGGCAGCTGTAATGAAAAGAGATTGGCTTTTCATTTGTAAGCACCTGATCCGTCCTTCTCTGTCCATCTAAGTGAAGAAAAGAATACAGAAAGCTTCCGTTGTTGTTGTTTTGCCTCTCCCGCCTTTACTGGAAAATCAATCTCGTTTCTTTATTGTGTTTTATTTGATACATTGTCGTTCAATTTCATCTTCCACACAATTTGTCAGTCTTTAAACTATACACATACACACTTTAAACAACTTTAAAGAACTATCACGCGTGTAAATAAAATCATTGAAGCTACTCCTATCCTCGGTTTCTTCTGCACCTATACTAAAGCACAACCATTCCAATAGACACAGTATACTCTATACATGATGGTGTATACTACACAAAACTAGAACCAGACAACACTAAATCGTGTGCTGTTGTAGTTACGCTGCTGCTTGGGCAATAGCAATCTTCTATCGGTTCCAAATTTGAGTTGTTTTTTTAAAATTTCAATCAAAAGATTTTAGTGGTTTGGATTTAGGTTTAATTCTACTAGCTATTAATTTAACCCCTTTCGGATAATGCCTCTCTCTTTTATTATTTTATTTTTTATTCTAGATAAATTTTTGTCTGTCTGAGACAATAGAGTTAAGCCCACACAAAATGCATTGACCATCCTCATTCTCATAAACGAAAAGCTGTCAAAAAAAAAAAAAAAATAAAAAAAACATGCCGTGTGGGGAGTGAAGCTGCTCTTGGATCAAAAGATATCTCATGGTCCTGCTGTAAACGTATGTAACTCAGGTGTGAAGATCCTACTGTGGTGTGGTGTGGTGTTAAAGAGAAAGAGTTTTATTTTTTTTTCTGACGCGTCAAACTGCATCTAATTTAACCCTTTTAGGAAAGTATATACATCCTATATACTACACCACTCAATTTTTTAATGCATTCACCCAGGATTGCAACAAATTCACTTTGCGAACATCAACAGTCTCAGTCTCCTCATCACCATCATCATATGCATCCTGCATCGTTGAATTCAATAATCCAGTATTGAAATTAGCCAATTCATTAGCCACAGCATTGTTGCTGCTATTCTTATTATTCCCCTGACTTTGACTTTGCTGTCTGTTCCTCTCAATTTCATCAAGAACTTGTTCTTGTTGACTAATTTCTAATCGACGCAGTTGTGGCAAGAATGACATGACATACATGTACCAAGATTCAATTGATTTAAACCAATCTTGTGGCTTCTTGGGACGATCTATTAGAAAAAACATCTTTGATAAAAGATCGAGATTTTGTGGTGGTTGAGGACCTGAAAAGAGCAATTGTGGTTCATCAATAACCATACTATCATCCCTTGTGGTGGTTAATGTATCCAACAACTTGACATTGTAGTAAATCTGTTTTGCTGTGGTTGGTAGGAGCAAGCTGGTGGCAGATTCATGAACAATGACTTCGTTTTCAAAATCAATTTTCGCATTGATTAACCTCCCTGTTCCCATCAATTTCACCAATAATTGGTTAAACTCATCTCCATCAATTTGCAAAAGATGATACAATTCAACAAATGAAATGTCAGATTCACCAATGCTCTTCAGTAACACTCTAATTCTCAAATTCTCCAAAATCTGTTTTGCTGCCTGTTTGAATATTTCATCATTGAAAAACTCATCATCTTTACACAACACTGTATTGAATTCAATCACCGACATATCCTTATACGCTTTAATCAATCGTTTCAAATTATCAAACTCAGCAAATTGCGAGTACGATTGAGTTTCTTGTGATTGAAATGGATCTAAATCATTATTACAAAGTAATGAGCAAAGGGCGAGATATTTCAATATCTTATTCTTTGCAACAACTCCCGCCTCATCATAGTTTTTAAAACTCTCATAAAATTCAGCACGAGCTTTTTCATAATTTTGTCGATAAAATTGTACTCTTGCACCACATTCTTTAATCACTCCCAAGATTTTAGGATGGGTAACTGCAGTGGTAAATTTGCTACTCTGTTTATACAAATTTGTCAACTTGGGCATATCTAGCTCCTCCAACTTGAATAAATACTCAATCTCTCCAGCAATAATCTCTAGCGTAAATAGCTTTTGTATGGATTCAGGTATAGCGGGGAATTTTTCATGTATTACATTCAACAAGGCGGGTATTTTTGCCAATTCACCAGTATCCAAATATAATGCAAGCAAATTTGAATTCACCTTGAGCCACAACTTGTCATTATGAAAATAGGTTTGATTTAACAACAATTCGTATACGTTGTTTATAAACTCCAGTCGCGGAATATTGGCAAACCGTACAATCATTCGCGATAACGATTCCTCCACATACGATTTATTCAATTGTGACAAAAGTGGCAACATCTGACTCATTGTAGTCAATACTTCATCGAGTTCGCCCTCAGCCAAGTAGAGCTTGACCAATTGTTTATACGACTTAAACACCCACTCACATGTGTCATTGTCGTCAACAAATGAGTCAATAATCTTTTTAAACTCATCAATTGCTTTGCCTACCTCGTCATCTTTGTAGCTTTTCGCCATATAATATCGATTCTCCTAGGGGGGCTGAGTTAGTGTCATCCTCATCCTTAATTGGTTTGACGTTGCCGTTTTTGCTACACACATACTATTCCTTGCTCTTCTCCATCTTCATCGATGGCGCTATTTTCCTCACCTCCATCGTTATCGTTGTCCTCCTCTTCGAACTCGAATTCGTATGAGTCTTCTGAAAATAGCTCTTCGTCAGACATTTTGGTGTTGTGAGTGTAGAAGCAGTGAGTTGAGGCTGGTGTGTTCCATTCTTTTTGTTTGTTCATCTTTTCTCGCTTGCGTTGAATATCATTTTTTCTCAAACTGCAAAAACTAGGAATAAACAATTGATAATATGGGGGAGATGGTGCTATCTATTACTGTTGTGCAAAAAAGAATGCTAGCAATCAACAACGCAAATCGAGACGCTTATAGAGTTGTAGCGCTATTTTCCATAGGTTGGGGTCGTTTCTCATCAAGGCGATCAGAATTCCTCCGATGTGCACATGAAGAGCCCAAACTTACCTCGCAAGTGCTAATGTAAAGTTCGATTGAGCAAAGTAAAGTATGCAAATTTGACTTGATAGCAACTGCATGTTTGGTTTCAACTTCTCATTAGGTAAGAAATGAAATCAACTTTGATTGTCTGAATCTCGGGAGTAAGTAAAAGCAAAGCGTTTAAACTCAGCAACCAGGCTGTGTAAAGTGTCTTTTACCTAGCAATGATTGTCTATGTAAAGATGTACAATGAAAGCAAGCTTCAGTGAGGATAGGACTGATTGAAGTGGCTAGAAAAGACACGCCACAAGCACCAACAACACTTTTAAACTAAACGGAATATTTACAACTGTGAGAAAGAAGCGTTATCCCTTTCGGTACTGAATTGAAGTGGAACTTTTTTTTTTATTCCGCTGCAAGTACGGAATGGCATTGACAAAACTTTCGATCCAATCAAGTGACGGTGCATTGAGTGCAACATTCTCTTTAGCTCTAATACATGTCAGCTCCCTCATTAAAAGTGTCACTTGAGCAAACTGACGTCACTATATACCTGGCTTTTTGAGTTTTGCTCACTTCTCTCTCCTCTTTGAATTTTTTACACGGTAGTAATCTCCCTAAAGAGGTAGAATAAACTTCCTCTTTGGGCAGGCTTAGAAGGTAGAAAACTGAATGATACGTGACTGAAAATACAAGTACTTAATACCTGTAAAACCTTCAACGTCGTGAAACATCCTTTGTAGTGTAATGGCTATCACGGTTCGCTTTCAGTTAATTTCCTTACTGGTTTAATTGCAAGTTCCGAGCAGATCGGGGTTCGATTCCCCGCAAGGGAGATTTTCACAAATAACTTGACACATCCTTTGTAGTGTAATGGCTATCACGGTTCGCTCTCATTTGAAGAATTCATTCGAAAGATTGCGCCGAGCAGATCCGGGTTCGATTCCCGGCAAGGGAGCTTTAATTTTTGATCAATATAAATGTAATTTTTTTTTGTTTTAACTGCTATAGTGTGATCTCTCTAATTCTGGATGGTATAGTCTTTTGGTCTTAATGTAGTTCAGGAAAGAAAACCCTTACTGTTTGTATATTCACAGACGATACAAAGGATGCGAAGTTAATTTAAATTTCTGTACATGATATATCTGAGTCGCAAAAGTTATAATCATCATTTTAATTTTCAAGTTCTGACCCTGTTATGTTCATCTGGTTACAACCGGAGAAGAGGTTTACAGTGTTTCCAATCGTTTGTTGTTCATACAAAATTTTGGGTGCAAATTTGAACAAAAATAGAAAAACTTGAGAAACGTCTGAAGGAATGCCACAGCATTTAATTTTATCCTCATCGCTTTGAGTGAAACGTTGAAACGAAAACCAACCAGCTACGCCTTTCTTCCCAAACATCAATTATTTGCTAAATGAAGAGAAGTGACTTTCATTTTCGTTTTTATTTTAGCCTCGGTTTGCTTCATGCATTGACTCCGCCCATTAGATCTAAAAATTTTTTAAAAAAAGCCGAGACAATCTCTATCCAAGCCCCTCATCACTTCTACAATCTTCAAGCCGAGTTATGGGGAACGGTGTACTATATCTTTCAACCTCGTCTTACTTACAACGTGAGATCCCTCGCTCTATGCTTTCGTTTATTAAGCAACATCGTCTCGTAAACACTGAAGTCGAGATTATCAAACACAAAAACCTAAAGACAAAAAAAGCCGAGACAAAGTTTTTTAACCGAATCTAAAATTCATGGAGTTCCGTTACACTTAATAGAACTGGGGTTGGGAAGAGAAGTTGTTAAAAAGCTTAAAAAGCTGAGCGGTGATAGAGGAAAGTGGAGCAGATCGGGTGTTCTTGGAGTTGTCTTCGTATTTAGGGGTCACTAGATCTAGTTATGAGATGAACATCTTTAGTCCAATAATGTGTCCTCCACTGCAACTATAACAGTAATGTAGGAGTTGGATCTGAAGTTTTATTTGCCTTCTCATTGTCCTGTCTTCAACCAGGGACAATTACTGGTTTCATTGAATTTCAATGTAACGACGACTTCAAACTTAAATTCGAATAAACAACAAAGAAAACTCCAAAACAAAAAAAAAAATAACAGCTCCAAAAAAGCATACTCTAATAATTATATTTTCTAAACAATGACTATGAAAATGACATAATGAGGGGAGGAGGTTGTATGGGTAGTAAGAATTAAATTAAGGTTACGCCAGCGTAACGCTTTTCAAATACTTTTGGTCAATGTGTTTTGGAATGGAACATTGACAAAATGAAAATCCAACACCAAATGAGTGTTTAGTCTTCACCTATGGATATGAATTAAAACTAGTAAAATGAATGAAGAAAGAGCCACAAATGTCAATACCGTCAAATTAGTTGACTCTTTAACTCTTCGTACAACATATTCATTCAATTTTTCAACTTCTTGTTCATCAAAATTAATCGATTCAATGACATCTGTAGAATCAGTGAAGGGCTCTTCTGCTGGTAGTTTGTGGTACTCTCTTTGTTCGTCAGGTACAACTTGACCAATTAAATACGGTTGTAGCATTTCAACAGCAAAATCAGAATGTCCAACATCTTCAAATGCTTGTGTAGCATCAGAGCCACCACAGTCATACAACACTTCTATTCCACCTAGATGGTACTTGCAGAAATCAGTAACATCATAGACTTTGTTGTATAATACCATCCATAAATCAGTTGGTTGATCATGTTTCTTGATTTCTTGAAGGGAGTAGTAATCTCGCCTAGATGAACGTGACATGGAATATATGGCGTATGGAAATTGTGTGTAAAAAGTGAAATTATAGATTGAATAATGTGGTTTTCATAAGTTTCTCTTTGATTTAAAACCCTTTTTGTAGTTGGTGGTCTATTAGGTCTTAATCCGAGGATGAAAGCGGATGAAATAAGTTGAAATGGGAAGGAGGGGGAAGGGGGTGTTTTGAACTGGAATAGGTAGTGGTGTAGTTATAAGTGAATAAATAAGCTCCTATGTAGAGAGCTGGAATTCAATAATGCTTGATGGAAAGGTAGATTGAAAAAGAAAGAAAGAAAGAAAGAAAGTAGCTGTAATGAGTTTTTGATATTTTGGAATCGATGAATGGATATATTCTAAAATCCGTGATAATAAATTTTCTCTATTGAAAGAAAATATTATTTAGACAATAGTACACTACCAACTAGCACACTGTGCGTATGTTTAATGTTACACAAATCAAATCGGTGTTTGTCGAGAGTAGTGTAATTATGCTCAAAGTCAACATCACACAAAGTTAGTACAAACACAAAGAACAACAAACAAACGGAAAAAAAAATTCAGTGTGAGAAGGGTAGTGCGCATCATAACCATAATATGTCTGTCTTATGCAAACAGCAGCACAACTTGAACTACAAGGAGATGCTTTTTAGTAGAGCTTCAGGGCTTAGTGGTGCAGTGTAACAACATATACGGGACTTTAGTTCCAGAATACGTTTCTTTCCGCTAAAGGGCGGTTTTGCATGCGATGAGTATTAGGTTGTTTCGGAACAAAGACGTGGTCTCTCTACGCAAAACATGGCTTAGAGTGGAGCACGTTGAAGACGGGGAAGAATACAGGGACTATGTGCCTCTTTGAAAATTGAGTCCTTCTTCTTGATTCACATGTTTTCGTTCATCTCCACGTCCCCTCCATTTCCAACCATTGTCGTAGCTTCTATTCTCGCGACAGCTTGTTGTCAAGTTTTCTCTTTTTTTTTTTTTTTTTTTTCAAGATTTTGTTGAATCGTATTTCGCAAAACAAACACATATCAAAGATCGCTCGTTCAATAAACCCACTGTATTATCACATTTGCTACTCACATGAGTCATCGTACATCTGCATTACCCTCCTCCAAAAAAACACATCTGGAACGTCACAAACAGATTCTAAAGCAGTTGCTCAAAGAAGAACCAAATCGCTCATGTGCTGATTGTAAAATTAACAAAAATCCTAGGTGGGCATCATGGAACCTTGGATGTTTCATATGTATCAGATGCTCGGGTATTCATAGGAGTATGGGTACTCACATTTCAAAAGTAAAATCAGTTGATTTAGATGCGTGGACCGATGATCAGATTGAAAATATTGTTCAATGGGGCAATGCCAAATGTAACGGGTTTTGGGAAGCTAAATTACCAGAAGGTTACGTACCTGATCAATCAAAAATTGAAAATTTTATAAGAACAAAGTATGATTTGAAAAAATGGTGTTTGTCATCAACGATCCCAAATCCTGCAAGCATCAAGGGAAAGACCACCACAACTAATGACACCACTGCATCTTCAACAACCCAACTGAAATTGAATCCACCTAAACTAAAGAAAAATCAGACCGCTCCCGCTCCAAAATCAGACTCCTTATTAGATGACGAGTTTGGATTGTTTACGTCGCATAAATCGTCAACATCAACAACTAAATCAACTCATTCACGTGCTCCACCCGTAGCAACCAGAGTAACATTAGGCACATCAGCGGTATCTACTGACTCAAAGCCCCCACAGCAAATACAATCGGCTCAATCCACAGGAGGATCAATGTCGAGCAACTCGAGACCAGACTTGAAGAAATCGATTCTTTCATTATATGCATCACCATCAGCATCCAATAGCTTTGTTCAGTCGCCACAACACCCAAACAAAACAAGCCCTAGTGTAAACTCTTTGTCTGATTCATTAGCTGGGCTTCAATTTGCACCATCTCAGTCTACGTCCATCTTGAGTAATGGTAACAATAATGGTGGTGCACTTTACAACAAACCGCAAGCCCAATCCACGGGATCATTAAATGCAACTCAAAAAGTTTCTGCGTCAACATCAACGCCTTGGAACTCAGAATGGAATGACTCTTCTTCATCGTCATACACAACTCCCAAATCGAATCTAAATGTCACGTTAGACGACGATTTATTCAAGAATGTATGGAGTTGATGGAGTTGGTTGCAACGGGGCTAATTTTAGTCACTACTTTATCTAGATTGCTATATCTCTATACTCATTTGATAATACACAAACTCGATGCATCGAAATGGAGTTGCCTGAACCTCTAATGTCCACCCGTGGTTGGCAAACCAACGTAAACCTTGAATGAATCATAAATCAACCATTGGAACCCAGTCAATGTACCAATCATAAAAATTCTCACTGGTAATCCATTCCACAATCCAGCAAATCCAATCCTCTTGTAAATTCTTCCCAAGGCTTGCCCAGTAGTTTCACCTGGCTTTTTATCTGAATTAATCTTGGAAACCATAACATCAGCTGGATGAGAAACAATGGCACATAAGATACCAGCTAAATAACCACCAGCAAAAGAAACCCCAGTTTGTTGTAAATTGTTGTAATACGATTTAGGATGTCCCAAATAACTGTAAATACCATTGACAATATTTTCAAAACTGGCAAATTTAACCATGGTGTAAGGGATTTGTCTACACCACAATGGGACAATACCCTTGTACAATCCACCAAACCCTTCCAGCTTAACAATTTTACTCCAACCATCCCAAACTGAACTAGCGTAGGGCGGGATAGTAGTTTGAGTCTTGACTTTAATAGTTTCAAATGGACACAAGGCAATATCAGCCAAAAATTCAGCCGAAGCAGAAGCAGCTAAAAACACACCCGTCTTGTAATCATTGGCCCATTTGGGTCCAACCAAATCACTATAGGTCTTTTTGAAAAATTCATAAAATCCATACTTTCCAGCACCCTGGAAAGAATAACCAATAAATGTGGCACCGACACCAGTAAAGATGGAATCACCTTTAGTCTTGAGAATAGTTTTCCATCCTTGTATGTTGGACTTGTACAAGTGTCCATCAACTTGACGACGACATTTAACCAAGTCCAACGGAGTAACAGCTGAATGGGTTGGACCACAAGCAATTATACCACCCAATGTACAAGCAGCATAGTATTCTGGAGTGAATTCAATAATGCCACCTTTTTTCTTGATTGGTGCTGATGGGGTACCACCACTGCCACCTCCGCCAGTGGTTACTTTATCTGCTGCTTTATGCAATTGATCGTTGATTGGTTGAGTAATTGCTTCAGTTATACTACCAGCCATTGTTTAAGTTTTGATTGCGAATAGATATGAATGTGTAGATGAATGTTGAGTCAATTAGGTATGTTGATTCTAACTCTGCCGACAAATGAAGAAAGGGATGAAATTGCTTCAACTATTTATATTTGCTATTATTGTTGGAGTGGATTGAAATTCCGACAAACATTTAATTTTTGTGATACGTTTCCCATTATCTATTTTTTTAACCGTAGTTACCGCTTCTATGCATATACAAAGACCAAAGAAAAGAAGATGTTATGGTCCGCTTGAAAAGGGTTGTTATAACTGCATGACCCACAAGAGCAAGTGTTCGAAACAGAATGTACAACATGAACTAGATCTACAAGTATGCCCCTTTGGCAGTAACTTCTGCTCATTATTTTATTCTCTCGGATTTATTCTATCGGCGACAAAAACAAGGATGACACAAAAGTTAGCCAAGTACTAAATTCACCGGAGTATATGGCCATTAACGGGATAATATCTCCGATTGACACCAGGGTCAACGCAACTTATGGATTTTATGCTTTGCTTAAATTCCCTCACTTAAACCAAGCCGCTCCTTATATTCCTCATTTGTACTTTAGCTCCTTCTCAGAAACCAACTTCAAATTCCACTCGACATTCTCTATTTTCAACTCGAGTCCGGACTCTTGCGTCTGCTCCCATTCCCCATCTAATAGTCCAATGCCTTGGACCAACTCTCCTAAAGTTGTAACACATTCAAATTGATCATCAGGTATAAATTCCAACATTCTCATTCCGTGGGTGTGAATCTTTAAAATGTCACAATAATCGGTTCTAGCACCTCCACCTTCCCCCAAAATACAGCCAGCCCCAACTTTGTCAATCATAGCATACCTCTCTCTTTTGCACGCCTTACATCTGATCAAAATATTCCCCAACCTGCGAAACCCGGTCACTTGAAATGTTTCAAATCGATTAATCTGTACCGGGTTGGGGTGCACTGTTTTGCATCCATTACATTGAAATTTAAACTTGAAATCATGAGGATAGTTTTCGTCATCAACCGGTTGCACTTTTGCAACATTGTGTAGCTCAGCTTTAGCTTGTAAGATATAAGTCAACATTCTATAATGATATTTATAGCCACTGTGATTCAAATGGGGTCGTTTCGAGACCTATTTATAATGTCACTTGCTCCCTTGGTGTCCTTTGGCTTGTCTGAAATTTTGCTGCAAATTGTGAAATTTAAAGTGCAAAAGACTCATAAATTTCGCAATCGAACTTCCCAATTAGGAATTAGTTGCGTGTGTGAGTCTTTTTTAGAGCCGAAGAAACATGAAATACGCTACCATATATAGCCGATAGTGACTCATTAGCAACAGCAAACCATTTGGCACCAGGGACAAGGAAGAGAGAGTCTTGACCTCATACTATGGGCCTACAAAAATCTAAGTAAAGCGGGGTAGCTGAAAGTTTCTGTTTATTTGTGGCAAAACTACACAAATCATTCACATCAATTAATTCAGTTCTCAAATCGGTCGTTTCATAACATGCTCGTCATCTTCAGATCAGTGAATGAGTTGATCACTCGCATCTGCTAATTCCTTTTTCCGCTATGAGCGTGAGATGGTCCATTTAACATCAACTATCGACACTTCTTCATTAGTCTTTTCATCAACATCATACCATTCACCATCCTCCAAATCAACTTCATCAAATTTGGTCCCCGTTTCCTCCCCTAAAGCTTGGAATTTTCCATCTGGTATAAACTTGGTAAAGTCAAGACCTCTTGCGTCGATTTCTAGTATAGTCGCTGGTCTGTTGGCCCCGATTACCAACTTCTCGTTGGTCCTCGTTATACTAGCTGAATGTTCATTCTTGCACTCTTTGCACCTGAACACAAAACTAGCTTCTCCTCTTGATCCACTCATTTCATGCTGTTCAAATCGGTTCATGTGAATATCTTTGTCGTGTATGGTTCTGCATTTCGTACATTCTATTTGAAAAGTGTACTCATATGGCGACTCTGGTGTATCGACCGGTTCCAAATCGGTAACATTAGTCAATTCTCCAAGTATTTTGAGGAAAAACTTGACCATGATGGATCCTGTTTTCTTTTGAACGATGTGTGGGTGAGCTTTCTTCTTGTTCTTTTCTTCTTCGGTTAGTGTTGCGATTTTGGTGAAAAAAAAATTGATTCGTTTAAAAACAAATATGTCACTCACCCACCACCATTTTTTCTCCAAGAGATAAACACATTTTTCACTATAGAGAAGCTAGACCACACGGAATCCTTGACGTTTCCACTTTTTCTTTGCTAGAGACTTGTCTACTATCAGACTTTTTGAGTATAACCCATCGACACATGCTACATCGAGGAGTTTCACTGAACCATCACAGATTTTTCAAAACACAAACCGACAATTAATTAATTTGTCAATTAAACATCAATTCACCGCCACAGCATACAGCCTGGACTTATGAGCGAGACAAACGCCACCACTAGTGGTACAAATACCCATACCCCACCTAATCACTCAACAAGTCCTGCATTTTCCGATATTATACACGGTGAAGATCTCGAGTTCCCGCAAGAAAATGAAGAACCATTTCCAGTACGACATAAGTTTGAGGCATTAGGGAAAATCACTCCACCAAGCATACTATCACGGTGCTCAAATACACAGCTTGTCACCATGGCAGGAGCAGCATCTGGGTTTCTAGCAGGGGTCGTGGTATGTCCATTAGATGTCATCAAAACTAGACTTCAGGCTCAGCAAGAAAGGGCGAATAGATTAGGGTTTCGACAAATGTTGACAAAGATATTACGCACTGAAGGAGTCAGTGGGCTATATCGTGGATTGGTGCCAATTACCATTGGGTACCTCCCCACATGGACAATTTATTTTACAGTTTACGAAAGGGCCAAAAAATTTTACCCACAATTTATACAGCGGCATTGGGATATCAACAGTCCTGCATTGAACCACTTTTGCTCGGCAATAACAGCCGGAATGACTAGTTCAATTGCCGTGAATCCAATCTGGGTAGTTAAAACCAGATTGATGATTCAATCGAACAAGAAAAAATCACCAACTGATGTGGTATATAAGGGCACTATTGATGCATTCAGGACAATGTATCAAGAGGAAGGGATTAGAGTCTTTTACAGTGGGTTGGTACCGTCATTGTTTGGATTGATTCATGTTGGTATTCATTTTCCCGTTTATGAAAAGATGAAAGCGTGGTTGCATTGTAGCACCATTGATCAACAACAGGAAGTACCGGGCTTATTATGGAGACTTATTGCTGCGTCATCCATATCGAAAATGATTGCCAGTACAATCACTTATCCGCATGAGATTTTGCGTACTCGATTACAAATGAGAAAAGATGGCGCTAAGGAGCAAGCCAGTCGAAATAATGGCAGAGGATCCCTTATTAAAACCATTTTAGACATTTATCGTAAAGAAGGTTTGCGTGGATTCTATGCGGGTTACGTTACAAATTTAATCAGAACTGTACCTGCAAGTGCAGTTACATTGGTCAGCTTCGAGTACTTTAAAACCTATTTGTTGGAAATTGGTGGCAAAACCAGAAAGATGGCTCATTGATAGACTTTCATTCAAATAGGATTCTATATATATATTCATCAATTTTAGAAACAGTCGAACATTTCTGGGCGCGTTTTGTGCCCTGAATGATATTTTTCGTTCGAAATCGAAATAAAAAAGAAACCGATTCCGCTAATTATTACAATCGCTTTGTTCATCGCCTCCACTAAATTGCTATCAATATGAAGTTGCGCTGTTTGAGCTTGCTATATCTAAGCGCGAGTCTAGCTCTAACCAACAATGTGCACCTAGACAAGCGATCTCCAGATTCATCAGAGGCGGCGGCTGTTGTTGCTGCTGCTGCTGCTGCTCCACAACCCGACTCAGACGATACATCCTCAGAAAATATTGAACTTCCACCAACCATGGGAAAGGAGGAATTTGATGCCGTAACTAGTCAAAAACTAACACTTGTTGAGTTCTATTCACCATATTGTCTGCATTGTAAAAGCTTTTTCCCCACTTGGAAGAAAGCATACCTGACATTCAGATCAAAATTTGCCAATTCAAACACTGACATGAGGCAAGTCAACTGTGTTGAAAATGGTGATTTGTGTGAACGTGAACAAATTGAATTTTATCCTAATATTCTTCTATACGCACCAATTTTGGACAAGGATGGCAAATCTACAGGTAAATCAAAAAATATTGGCTCATTCCCAAGAACATTGGAGAAGAATGAAGCCAACTTGATTAGTTATATTCAAGAGTCCGTGGCAGACTACGACCCTGCTTCTGCTAGTATGCCTTCCGCATCAAAAGAAATGAACGTGGATGAAATATTAAAAGCAATTAGTGGGGAAATCACCAAGCCTCTCTTTGTTTCCTTCTGGCAAGCGAACAAGAAACAATGGGATAGTGTTGATCTTGGTGGAAAGTTGAGATTCAGTGATGATTGTATTGATTGCTTGCGCTCTAAACAATTGTGGGATAAATTGAGCAACAAGATTGTGTCATTGGCTGATTCGGGTCATTTACTTTGTCAAGATTATCCCAAAGTCTGTGAAAAGTTGGAATTAGATCGGCTTAAAGACGCAAAAAGGTCACCACCAAGATTCGTCATGTTTTTACCAAAAGATCGGAAAACAATCAGATTCGATTATGATGGCCCCATTGATATTGCAAAGATGAAATGGTGGGTCAATAAACTATTTGTAAATAGCGCATATGAAGTTGTTTCAGCAAGGGGAATTACCGAGGTAATGGAATTTACCAAGACATTAAGACATGAGCCGTTTGCGCAAAACTATCCCTTAAAGAGTAAAGTTACCGTGGTGTTTTTCTTTGATGTGAATAATGTAACTCCCGAGGATGAGGCGGTGTTGCCGTACATGTTGCGAACATTACAAAAATCACCATTCAATATTCAGTTATACAAGGGTAAACATAACCGAATTCTTGAAAACATTCAAACGATGGGTGAAAATTTGATTGAATATATCAATTACGATGAACAGGAAAAGTATGAGTTTAATGAACCTATGCAGATTGCCACATCAATAACTGAAGTGCCCACTATTGTTGTCTTTAAAGAAAACTGCTTGATTCCAGATATTTATCAGAATTTTGCCCTTGAACAAATGAGAAAGTACAATATGATTGAAGAGTTTCTTGAACGAGCACAATATCCATTCATTGCAGAATTGACTCCGGAGTTAGTATCAACGTACTTTGTTGATCAGGATCATGTCGAGGACGTCAAGGGTGCAAAAGTGGTTATAATTTTTGTTGATTTGAACAATTTGAAAGAGACCGATGAAGCTTTGTACAAGTTGTCCTTGGTGGCTCATGAATACAATTTCCTTAAAAAGAGTTATTACTTCAACAAAATTCTCGAACAAAGAGCATCAAAAGAGCAAGAAGTTGAGAAATTGAAAGCCAAGAATGCAGAGACAATGAAAATCATGACGAAAATGAGAGAGCAAGTTCCTCATTTATTCAACAACGACGACGTCGTTTTCACGTTCATCAACAAGCAAACTCTGAAAGGTTTTGGATACGTGAATGGATGGAGGATCAGACCTGATGATTATGAGGTTGGTGACGCTATAGTGGTGTCTAAAGATCATCGATATTTCTGGGATACAGACACAAACAATAATAGATTGAGAAATGAACCCAAACAAATCAAGCTGGTGCTAATGTCTCTTTTACATAAGGATAACAAAGTTCACTTGAAGTTTGTTGGCTCTCCCTATGGGGGATTACTATATTTCATGAATTATATTCATGATTTAGGATTCATAGGCTATTTGGGGCTTATTGCTGTTGTATATGCATTAGTTCATATATCGATGAGATTGAGAAGAGGCAGGTATAGGTCGCAAGGTATCATTGGCGTCAACAATGGAGCATTTACGCCTAAGAAGCTGAACAAGGATTAGTAAAAAAGGACAATGTAATGATTAGTTTTTGTCTCAAAAATGTAGTAGAAGCTACTCTGTTTTTGCTAGCTTGACTCTGGCACTTCTTACCCAACATTGTTGCCTAACAATTCATGTAAACGTCGTGTAGACTGTTAATAAGTGACGCGTTGCATGGTTTGAGTTCTCTCTCCTGCATATAGTTAAATATGAAATCTGAATTTCTCCGAAATGAAAAAAAATAATCATCTACGCATTTTTGTGTAACCAAAACAACAAATACTCAAAAATCTTTAAATAAACAAGTCAAGGCATTTTTGTCCATTTGCTAACCAACGTTTGGTTATTTTCCTTCTGAATCAAGTTTTACAGACATCCAACAACTTAATTCCTGACAGTACTCTTTATAATGTCTGACAAGTTATTTAGACTTCAATGTGGGTATCAAAACTATGATTGGGGCAAAATCGGGTCATCTTCAGCCGTGGCACAGTTTGTCAAGAAATCTGATCCTTCAATCACCATTGATGAATCGAAACCGTATGCTGAGTTGTGGATGGGAACTCATCCTTCAGTTCCATCTCAAGCTATTGGGTTTAATGAAACTTTACGTGACTTGATTACGGCCCACCCTCAAGAGCTTTTAGGAGAATCAATTATCAAGAAGTTTGGTTCATCAAAGGAATTACCATTCTTATTTAAAGTATTAAGTATTGAAAAAGTATTGTCTATTCAAGCCCATCCAGATAAAGCATTGGGTGCCCAATTACATAGTCAAGATCCAAAGAATTATCCCGATGATAACCATAAACCAGAGATGGCTATTGCTGTTACTGATTTTGAAGGTTTTTGTGGCTTTAAACCAGTTGATCAATTAGCATACACTTTGGAGACCATCCCTGAATTGAAACAGATCATTGGGAATGAGTTGGTTAACGAATTTGTTACCGGAATCAAGCCAACTGCTGAAATTGGTACACAAGATGACAAGAAAAATCGCTCCTTGATTCAAAAGATTTTCAGCAAGTTGATGAATACAGAGGAGTCGGAAATCACCAAACATGCTTCGTCTTTGGTTCAATCGAGTCAACTGAATCCTGATTTATTTACCAAGATTGATCCAAGATTACCTGAATTGATTCAAAGATTGAACAAGCAATTCCCTAACGATATTGGGTTATTTTGTGGTTGTCTCTTATTGAATCACGTTGCTTTGAACAAAGGTGAAGCCATGTTTTTGCAAGCTAAAGACCCCCATGCTTATATTAGTGGAGACATCATTGAATGTATGGCTGCTTCTGATAATGTTGTGCGTGCTGGATTCACTCCCAAATTTAAAGATGTCAAGAATTTGGTTGACATGTTGACTTATGCTAGTGAACCCGTAGAGAAGCAAAAGATGCAACCAAAACAATTCCCCAGATCCACTGGTGATGCTATTGCTGTAAATTTATTTGATCCGCCAATCGAAGAGTTTTCCGTCTTACAAACTGTCTTTGATAAAAAGGGTGGAAAACAAAGTTACAAGTCAATTGAAGGTCCGTCTATTATAATTGCCACTAATGGATCTGGACAAATCAAGATTGCTGGTAGTCCGGATTCAGAAAAGGTTGATACTGGTTACGTGTTTTTCGTGGCACCCAATACAGAGGTTGAATTGGTTGCAAATGACGGCGAGGAACAATTTACCACCTACAGAGCATTTGTTGAGGCATAACAAACTTACACTACACTATTTATAAGATATTTTCAATTGCAGTAGAATTTTACAATTATCTATAACTCTAAAATGCTTTGTCTCTAATCCTTGGTGTTCAATTTTTCAGTCCTAGTAATCAAGTCAACAATTTGTTGCTTGTTTGGCCAGAATCCCCAAGCTAATTGCAATGCTTCATGCAATCTAACTCCCAACTCATCAGCTATACTCCAAACCAAACCTGGGTTTCTTAAAAAGCCTCTGCCAATTAATGCTAAATCAAAATCGCCTTCTTCAACAAAACGATTCAATTGGTGAGAATCTTTATCCAATCCAGCAACACAACTTACAACCAACTTATCACCAACATGTTGCTTCAATGCACGTGCCCATGGTACATGAACTGGCTCATCTTGTTTAGCATCAATATTAGATCTAGCTGCTTGTCTGTAATCGTTTCCTCCTGAACTTACATCGAGCAAACTGACACCCTTTTCAATCAATAAATCAGCCAAGGTCTTTGAATCCTCAATTGACCATGCATTTGGGTCAGGACTGTTCTCAACAGCGGAGATTCTAACAAAGATTGGAGTTTTCTTGATATCGATATTGGCCTTGATTTCATCAATAACCTCCAACAAGAACCTAACACGGTTCTCATAACTACCGCCATATTCATCAGTTCTCTTATTTGAAATGGGGCTGTAAAACTCATTGGAAAGGTATCCATGAGCACTATGTACTTCAACAGCATCAAACCCACTTATTTCAACTGCTTTTCTGGCTGCTTCACCAAAATCCTTGATAATTCTTTTGATGTCCTTGATGCTTAATTCATGAGGTACGGGGTAGTTACCATGGGGTCTGAACGCTACAGCTGATGGAGCTACTGTCTTATCTGGCCATCCGCCAACGGATTCATCAGCAACTTGCTCCAAGTGCAAAAAAAGTGGTTGTCCAGTTGCTTTTCTACCACCATGTCCTAATTGAATAGCAATTAGTTGTTTTTGTGAATGAGCATATTCCACAACCGGCTTTAAACTTTCAGCTTGCTCTTTAGTCCAAATTCCTAAATCATGAGGACTCAAACCACCTTCTGGACTTACTGATGTGCTTTCAACAAAAGTGATTCCGGGACCTCTAGTGACCAAAGCACCATAATGAATCAAATGATATGGCGTTGCTTCAAATTTGTCATTGGCTGAGTATTGACACATTGGCGAAACACCGATCCTGTTTTGCAATGTGAGTGGCCCAACTTTTAAAGGTTTGAAAAGTGCCGGTGGCTCTTGGTCTTGATTAGATTCATCTTGGTAAAATGTACCTGCTCTAACAGGTTGATCCGGAGTATAATATGGAACTACTGGTGCGCCTTTTACCTCGTCTGATGAGGTAACTTCTTTTGCAATAGTCATTTGATTATGGGTTTATGATTCGTTTGAAGAGGGATTGTTTGCAATAACTGATGAGAATTCGGTTGGCTATTTATACAGTAGTTGCAAATGAACTGTTGTTGCTTATTAATATGTTTTGCAACATCAGCCACAAAGTGGAAAATCAGTTGACATTTTGCATTGCTCCATAAAAAAAGAAAGAGAAACGTTTCTTTTGTTTGTGGAATTGCGTAGAAAAAAACAGTAGCTAATGCGGATACTTTCCTCATTGGGGAATTCATCCGAGATGAATTGTAAGACAACAAACTGTTGTTAAGCCATGAGATGTGAATCACATCGTCACGGCTCAAAAGGTGACAAGTTGATGTAGAAAAGGGTTGTTTGTTTCATCAGCCACTCACAGCTGCCAATATTGATAAGCTTTTTCAATCACGCTTTGGTGTAGAGTCATTTCAGTCCAGTAAAAGAAAGAAACGAAGGCAGTACCTTAACGGTGGTGGTCTAAAACCCCAGATTGCATCTTAAAGGGTGCCAGTGGTTCCGGGCGCGTTGGTGCAGCAATCGTTCAAAGGTGATACAAAACTCCTCAATCACTGTTTTCGCCCTTTCGTATATAGTAACAAAAACCGAAGTTTTGCTTGTGTATCCCCCTCACCCCTCTTCGGTGAACAACATCAGGAACGAAGCCTTCACCACGTTTTACTTATTTACAAGTGTGGTCTCATTTCACTCAATATTGTTAAGGTGCATACCATATTCATTACATAAGCTTTACATAATAAACTCTCTTTTTACCAAGAAACAAAAAATAAATATCAGCATCTTCAACGAATTAGCCATGACAAAATTTATAGTTGGGAAAAAACAACAAGGTTAAAGCTTTTAGTATCATTTGGACTAAGCAATTGGTTAATAAGTCAAATTGACATCAATTGGACTACTGTAGATAGTACAATTCATTGAGAAACGGCCAAAGCAGGAAAACAGCCGTAGTGATTAAAAAGAAATACATAACACAAAAGAGTTTGTAAAGGGGTGAATACGAATCAAACCACAAGTTAATATTAGTCACAATGGAAGAGGAACAAACACCAGAGAGAAGAAGAACACAGAAGTTTCCTGAGACAGACGAAGAGAGGGCTGAAAGATTAGCCAAGCAGGAAGAAGCTGATTCACGATCCGTCTATGTTGGTAATGTCGATTACAAAGCGACACCAGAGCAGTTGGAGGAGTTTTTTCGTCCAGTTGGAGTCATTGACAGGGTTACAATATTATTTGATAAATATAGCGGGTTGCCCAAAGGTTATGCTTACGTTGAATTTGAAAATATTGAAAGTGTGAACAAGGCGGTTGATTTGCATGGTAAAGAGTTTAGAGGTAGGGAAATTCGAGTCTCGCCAAAGAGAACCAATATACCTGGATTTGGAAAGAGAGGCCCAAGAGGCAGAGGAGGATTCAGAGGAAGAGGAAGAGGCAGAGGAAGAGGCAGAGGAGGCAGGGGCGGAGCAAATGGACGAGGAGAGGGCGGCAGTAGCGGAACAGATGATAATGGAGAAGTGGTAACAGAATCTACAACTTTTGAAACTATAATCTGATACATGCCTTGTGAGATGAGAGAATTCCAAAGCAGATATGAAGATTTGTTTGCTATGTCTCAGACTTTTATAGCACATGCAGTTTAATTGAAGTTGACCAATGCGGAATGTTTTGAAATGTGGGCATCAGATATAGACATTAAATTGTAGATGATGTATAAAGCGTAGATGATGTACGAAGTGAAGATGTTGTGACTATTATTGTCAACTTTCGTTGTCGCATTGAGGTGGAATTAAAATTTTAAGACACAAAAATTACTCATCTCTTTCTTTCTTCTTCTCTTGCAACCACCCATCCAAAACTTGATAGCAGCACGCATACGTCATTGATAAGTCACCATGGTCTCAGTAAGAAAAAGAAAGATGGCTAGGTCATCTGTTAAAAAGAATACTAGAAGAACCAAGGACAAGCAACGTAACATCAATGTATACTCAAATCCTATAATTGCAAAGAATTGGGACAAGTCATTAACTTTACAACAAAATTACAAACGCTTGGGTTTGAGAGCCAAGTTGGGTCATATGGCAGGAGGTGTTGAAAAAAAGGTAGAGAGCTTGACTGAGTTAAGGAATAAAAAAAAGAACAAGGACAAAGATGACATTGTCACTATTGATAAAATTGAACACACGGATGACCCTTCCAAAATACCGGAGGGTGAAGCCAGAATTATAAGGGACCCAGAAACAAATGAAGTTTTGAAGGTCATATACGGTACCATGAAAGCTGAGGATGAGGAAAGCGATGAAGATAAAGTCGATAATTCTGTAATAAAACAACTAGAGGAATATGCCGAGCAACACAGCAAAGTGAAAAAAGAGAGGCATCTTTCTGATAGGGAAAGCGATTGGTTGAAATCACTATATGAAAAATACGGTGACGATTATGAGAAAATGAAGTGGGACAAGAAGTTGAATATTTATCAACAATCAGCTGGAGATTTAAAGAGAAGGATCAACAAATGGAAGAAAGGAAATGGTTTATAAGAATTCTATAAGTTTGAAACTCATTAGACTAAATTCTCGACTCCAAATTTAAATGTAGTATCTTGTCTATAACATCACTCATAATTGGCCTCAATTCCGACGTTTGATACAAGTCGATCAATTTCTTGTCCTTGTCATCCTGTAACTCAATCAATTCAACGAAACTGGGATCTATCGGTATATTGCCCAAATACCTCAAATCTAGTTGCTTGGCCAACTGCTCACCTCCACCACTAGAGAATATGTTGGTGCATTCTGCACAGTATGGACAAATAAATCCTGACATATTTTCAATTACTCCCAATATATTGAAATTCACTTTTTTACAAAAATTGATCTCCTTGCGAACATCAGCAGTGGCAACTTGTTGTGGTGTGGTTACGATAATAGCGCCATCGATTGGTTGTGCATACCTCAACTCTTCTGCTATTGCTATATGTTCATCAGATGTGCCTGGTGGCGTATCAATAAGCAAATAATCTAGTGGTTCATCAGTGCTCCAAACAACATCTTTTAAAAACTGCTTGATCATAGCCGTCTTTTTAGGACCTCTCCAAACCACTGAATTCCCTCGGTCACCAAGTAAGAACCCCAATGACATCAATTTCAAACTTCCTCCGGATGTAGTTTCTGATTTCGAGTATACTTGCACTGGCACCCAGCCTTGAGTGGATTGATGTACTTGTTTCTTTTCAACGCCAAACATACGCGGAAGTGATGGCCCTGTTAAATCGATATCAAGTACCCCTACATTGAAACCCATGTTGACTAATGTAAGCGCAGTCTGTGTTGTTACTGAAGATTTCCCTACACCACCTTTTCCTGACAATATTAGGATCACATGTTTGACATTACTTAGTGATTTTGGAACTTCCTGTGACATGACCGACGTAGTGGTAATCTGTGCTGGTCCTATATGTGTTTTGATGCTTAGTAAAGGCCCCCAAAATGGTACATGATATGTTTTGCGGCAGAATATTTCTTTTTTTTTTTTTTTTTATCAATGAACAACAAAACAAAGACCACAGTGCCAATCAATCAACAGCTCATTGAAGTATGACATCTAGATACTCAGCCGCTGGCGGCGCTCATCAGAGAGGGGATTTACGTACTCAGCTATTTAGTACACCTGGTCAACACAATTTTACAGGAATACGCCTGCTGCGTAGTCAAACACCACCACTGCGATCCAACATGTCATCACCGTATGATCCCACACCAAGAGCATCATCATCTAATGCTAAATTTGACGAGTCATTACTATCATCACTAGAATCACAGAATGACGAAGAGTTGAACACCATGGGAGCCAAAATCAACATGTTGAAGAATTTGGGAGAGAAAATGGGCGTTGAAATTAACAAGCTGGTTAAATTGAATGATGAAATAACGAATGGATTTGAAAGGGGGAAAGTCACGTTGAAAAACACGTACAATAAAATGGTTGTAATGAGTCAGCGAGCAGGAATTAGTTGGAAAATGTGGTTACTTGTGTTTGGGATTGTTGTGCTATTTTTCTTTTACGTGTGGATAACGTGAGCTTCGAAGTAATGGAGTGGGTAATGAAGAGAGTCGAGAAGGCGTGCGATGAGTAGAATTCGAGAGTCGTGACATAATATCAATTTAGTGGATGAGGAAGATGCATCGTGACAATATATAGTCTACTCTATTATAAGTAACCTAATATAAACTCTGTAGAATCAACAAAACGACTTTTATTGTCAGCAGCACCAGTTTTCAAATGCAAACCAACACTGCATCTGAATGATCCGTGACTACTGCACAAAGCTTTTCAAGATAGATATTGAACGAGGACTTCCCTCTCCTTTCGAAACGACGTCATTCTCTACTTGATCGTGTTCATCATGGTGGTTGTGCTTATGCTTGTCATGTTTCAAAATAATGGTCCCGCTCGCATTAAAAGAGCTAATGCAATTGTCAGTCTTTGATCCATAAGCGTTATTCACTTCTGATAGTGCACTTATTTCGTGGTCATATGCATCATTGACAATATTGGCATTCTCTTTGCGCAAGTTTGATCGTTGCCGAACAGGAGATGTCGTTTTTGTTTTCAAAATTGAGCTTTTTGGTTTAAGTATATGATGTGATGGCTTGTGTTTTGGGGTTGGTGACATTTCCTTCACTTGTAATCTTGTTTTCCTTCTATTTGTTGCCTTTCTGACCTTGTGGTCACGTCGTTTTGGTTTCACACCATGTTGCAAATTCGTATAATAGTTGTTTGCAAGCTGGAGGTGTAAATCAGTTGATGAATCAGAGTCCGACGTGTCTAGATCTGAAGATGAAAGGGAAGAGGTCTCATTTGAGACATCACTTTCGAGGTGGGGTTCAAGATGGAGATCCGCGTCGCTTTTGTCAACCTCTATCCCTTCATCATCATCCTCTGTATTCATACCAGATGAGTTCCAGACATCTTCATTTTCATCATTGACTGTCCCATCTTCATGATCAAGTGCCAACTCTTCCAACATTTTAGCTGTTAAAGCCGCACCAGATTGCTCGCTACGCTGTTGTAGCCTTTCCCTTTCGCGTTGGAAATGCTCAGACGTGAGAGGACTTCCATTGATTCTCAATTTCTTGTAATGCGAGCTCTGCTGGGTTGATTTGATTGTTGCTGATGACTTCAATGACAAAATTGACGAAAATGGATACTTTGACGCATTTTGCTCTCGCTGGTGCTGGTCTAAATACTTGGGATTGGATATTAGTTGAGAATATAGTAGGTTTAATGGATTCCCACCTGATTTGTGACTGATTTGTGACAACACTAAACTTTGGTCATCGGTTTTGATTGTCTTTAAACTTTTGTTTTGTTGCTCGCGATATTTGACTATACTGTTCGACATGAAAAGCTCAAACTCAGTGGGATCCATGATGTCATCTTGCGGTAAAGCTGGTTTACTCGTGGTTGATTCAAGCTTTTCGTGTCGCGTTCCCTCAGCCTCGTCAATAAATGGTGACTCAGTCTCTAAGTTAGAATCGTCAATCTCTTCTTCGATTTGAGCTTCTTCGTTCGGTACAATCTCATTCTTGGAATCCGCATCATTCTCATTCAAGTTCTCTTCTATAATCTCAGTATCCGCCAGACCTTGACTCTTTGAAGACTCAGTTTTTTTACTCAATAATTTGTACAAATTGGGGTACTTTTCTCTCTTAATGCTAACTAAACTCTCACGACCCGGTCGATGTTTCTCCTCTAGGTCATGTAGCTTTGAAATTGTGCTCTTTATGCGATCACTAATATCTATGCTTTTCCTTAAAAGATGGTTGACCTCTCCCTCATCGTATGCATTTGAATCATCTACATTACCAAAACTCGATGAAGTTAATGCCTTTTTCAATTTCTTTCTGCGCTGATGCACAATCAGATTTATGTTATTAGTTTCACGACATATGTTGATATTCTTAAACTGAATCCTTTGTTCTGTGGCTAATTTGTGCTTGATCTCTTGTCTTAAATCCTTTTGATAATTGGCGCTAACGTTTAGTAGGTCGTTTATAACTTGCTCTGATTCATCATGAAGCACATTCTTTAAAATATAATCAAGTTTAAAACATTCAGCAGATGGCAATGAAATCTGACTATCCGAAGTCTCATGTAAGAATCGAGGTTGATACTGTTTATACTTTTGTTTCTTCCAATTTGAAACCGCTGAGCTTGATCTTGTTCGGTTATGATTTGAAGTTGACTGCGGTGGAGATGTTCTAGAGTCAGATTGCATTTGAAAGATTCATCAAGAGCTTTCTATTATTCTCCACGAGGTTCCTAGTCGATTGCAATGGTAATGGGGACAATTTAAATCAAAGGACAAAAGCTACTGTGCTTTAGGAAAAACCTGGAGATCAAGAAGATTCAACTAAAAACCCCAGCTACCAATTGTAAGAAACATCCACAATTGAAAGCTGTTGCATCTCAAATTCAAATTACAAGTTATACGTATTCGCTGCCAATAATAGTACATTAAAATACGCATTTGCTAACTCAATACTACTCAATACTAAATGGAGTCAGTTCAACCCACTGTATGTTTATCGCCAAATGGATCTCCCAACGATTCGCTAGTTTCCATTTTTGCAAGAGCAGGTCTTTCGTGCTCACTACTCAGTTGCGGCACCCCCTTACTCAAAGGTTTCGACACTTGCGGGATAGGAGGAGGTTGTCGCCTGTTTTCCAACATCACTGATTGCAACCTTGCTGCAATCAGGTCGTCCCCTGGTAGATCCTCTTCTTCTTCTTCTTCGACATCTTCATCATCGTCAGTAGAGTAGTAACTCTCATCGCTCTCGCTCACCTCTTCTTCTTCTTCTGCAGGAGGTGGATTAGCTTGTGAATATCCTGCTTTGATATCAAACTTTTTAAAAGTTTCAATTAATTGTTCATTGGCATAAAGTAATTTACCCAAAAATTCCTCATCTTGTTTGGCAACTTCCAGTGACTTCTCCAGAGGGTCACCAGCACCAACAAATTGCAAGTATTTCAAAACCTTACGCCTGATTTTCTTACATTTCTGAAAATTTTCCATAATCGCATCATCATCTTGAGGTAATAAGTCTGGTGAGAGTTGCAACAATTGATTGTTTAGAGTGATTGAATAATCACTACTCTCGGTCAACACATGTCTAATCTTTGGTGCTTCCAACTTGTAATTGATCTGTGGGATACCATATTCGGAATCTGCATAAACGATTCCATTCTTTGTCCTCTTTTTCTTTTTCTTTTGGGATTTATCTTTCTTATTTGACGACTTTCTATTACTTATTGAGTACGGTGAAGCCGTGGTAGGTCTTGGTGGAGGAACTTTAGGGGACCTAGAACTTGATGGTGGAGGTGAATCAGAAACAGAACGTTCGTCATTGTAAGCATGGTCGTCGCCATATGGATCGGAGTCATTGTCAAACACATCGTCATCGTCATCGTCATCATTGCCACGTCTAGGTGTCCCACCACCAGTCAGTCGAGAAGCAGCTTTAGAGCGTTTCTTCATGCCAGGAATCGTTCTGTACAATCCCTGCATATACTTGTATCCCTCCAAACCATCAAGTTCAGATTTCCACCCAATTGCCATGTTGATCACTGTCTTTTGAACTCGTGGGTGATAGTTGGTGCCCGACCCCGTTTTACCATGACCATTGATAATTCCTTTCAAGACATCCAACAATTTATCGTCGCGAGCAATGATGGGTCCAATTTTGGTCCCTGAATTGAGAACCAAAAGCTCTAAAAGTTGTAATGCTCGTATCTGTTCCTGTACACTATCACCATATTTGATTTTCTTCCTGATCGCTCTTGTTGCTTCAGTTGCTCCTGTTTGTCGCTGAACATTTATCAATCCAAGCAAGTCTGATAAGTACAATTCCATTGAATCTTCAACCTCATCATTTTTGTGCTCTACTAATTGATTGATTTTGATAGTAACTGCAGTGAGCGTGTGGTCACCAAAAATCGGCATTTTTTAGTTTGATTCTATGTCAAAGTTGATCACTTTGTTGCACCAAAATCACGACAACTGTTTTGATTAAACCCAAAAAATAATAAATATCGCAAACATTGGATTGTCGAGATTTTCTCCGTTCGCTTAAGGGGTAAGAAGAAAAACAAAACGAGGAACAATGCTCGAAATGGAAATGCTACAACTGCCACCTGATGTTGAGACTCATTCGCTATATTGTGAGAGCAATGGGCAACAGGATCGCAGAGAGCCAAATATGATCATGCATGGGAAGGGCAGTAACCAACGTTAATTATTCTTTTTGTGGGAATAGCATAGCAATTTCAACTGTTCTGCTTTAGTACACAATTTTAGTAGTCACGTGTAGAGCGGCTTCACATTAAAAAAAAAAAATTTTTTCAAACGGAAAAAATGTCAATCTGTTCAAGAGAAGACAAAAGGGACGTTATATCATTGGAATAGCATCTCAATCACAGAGCTTACTTATATCCTACTGAACTCCCGCCAAAGGTAACCGAAAACAGTGGTCAATCCAGCAAGTTTATAATGTCGGATCAGTACAATCAAGATAAATTGAATCAAGACTTCCAGAACGCATCGCTTGGTGGAAACGGTCAACAACTGCAGCAGCAACAACAACTGCAACAACAACAACTGCAGCAACTGCAACTGCAAAGTTACTACAATCCCAACCAAGCCCAATCGTTTGTACCAACAGGTGGATACCAGCAATTTCAAGCTTATCAACCACAACAACAATATGATGCGTACAACGCTGGCCAAAGCGGTTACCAACAAAATTACAACAATAGAGGTGGTTACCAACAATACAACAACAGGGGTGGTTACCAACAGTACAACAATAGAGGCGGGTATCAACAATACGGTGGATACCAACAAAATCAACAGTATGGTGGATACCAGCAACAGCAGCAGCAACAACAACAATATGGTGGATATCAAGCTTACAACCCACAAGCATCGCAACCACCTCTGCAACCAACCGGTATGTCATTAGCTGATTTTGAAAAGCAAAAGTCTGCTCAACAATCTTCTTTGAATAAGCCAGTGAAAAAGACTTTGAAATTGGCACCTTCATCGGGAATCAAGTTGGCCAACTCGGGTAAAAAGGATGATGCTAGTGCCACTACACCTGCTGCTTCTTCAAAAGAAGCTTCACCAGCTCCCAGCGTTGACGAGAAGAAGAAAACTGATACTGAAGCTAAGGATACAAAAAAGGAAACAGATGGTGCAGCAGATAAAGCCTCCGCACCAGCAGCAGCAACAGCTACAACTCCAGCAGCAGCAACAGCAGCAGCAGCAGCAAATGAGAAACCAGCAGAAAAGACGGCTAAGGAATCAACACCAACTCCAAAGGAAACTACTCCCACACCTGCAAAATCGAAGCAATCAACTCCTGCCCCAGGAAAATCGTCCAGTGCAGTCACCGCTGACACGGTTGCCAAGGAGCAAGAAGACGAGGTTGATGAAGAAGTGGTTAAAGATATGTTTGGAGGTAAGGACCACGTATCTATAATCTTTATGGGTCACGTTGATGCTGGTAAGTCAACCATGGGTGGTAATATCTTATACTTGACTGGGTCTGTAGACAAGCGTACGGTTGAAAAGTATGAGAGGGAAGCTAAAGATGCCGGTAGACAAGGTTGGTATTTGTCTTGGGTTATGGATACCAATAAGGAAGAAAGAAGTGATGGTAAGACCATTGAAGTTGGTAAAGCGTATTTTGAAACTGACAAGAGAAGATACACTATATTGGATGCACCAGGCCACAAGATGTACGTTTCGGAAATGATTGGTGGTGCGTCTCAAGCTGATGTTGGTATTTTGGTTATTAGTGCCAGAAAAGGTGAATATGAAACTGGATTTGAAAAAGGTGGACAAACTAGAGAACATGCACTTTTGGCCAAGACCCAAGGTGTTAATAAGATTGTTGTTGTTGTCAACAAGATGGATGATCCAACGGTTAATTGGTCACAGGAAAGATATAATGAATGTACCACCAAGTTGGGTGCATTTTTGAAAGGTATTGGTTACAACAAGGACGATATTGTTTACATGCCAGTATCTGGATACACTGGTGCTGGGTTAAAAAATCGTGTAGATGCCAAAGATTGCCCCTGGTATACTGGTCCATCTTTGTTGGAGTTTTTGGATAATATGAGCACCGTCAATAGAAAGATTAATGGGCCATTTATGTTGCCAATTTCCGGTAAGATGAAGGATATGGGTACTGTTGTTGAAGGTAAGATTGAAAGTGGTCACATTAGAAAAGGCGGCAGTTTATTGATGATGCCCAACAAGACTCCTATTGAAGTTATCACCATTTACAATGAAACTGAACAAGAATGTGATACAGCATTTAGTGGAGAACAAGTTCGGTTGAAAATCAAGGGAGTTGAAGAAGAAGATTTACAACCGGGTTATGTATTGACATCCCCCAAGAACCCCGTCAAGACAGTAACCAAGTTTGAAGCCCAAATTGCCATTGTTGAATTGAAATCCATCTTATCTAATGGGTTTTCATGTGTTATGCATTTACATACGGCCATTGAAGAAGTTACATTTGTTGAATTGAAACATAAATTGGAAAAAGGCACCAATAGAAAGTCGAAAAAACCACCAGCATTTGCTAAAAAGGGTATGAAGATTATTGCTGTGTTGGAATGTAATGAACCTGTTTGTGCTGAAACTTATAGCGATTATCCACAATTGGGTAGGTTTACATTGAGAGATCAAGGTACTACTATTGCTATTGGAAAGATTACCAAGTTGTTGAAATAAAAGTGAAGGGGGGGGGAGGGGGAGGGAGCAGTAGTGGAGAGCCAGCGTTTGTGTGTTGATGTGTGTAATAACATATAAAAAGCGATAAACAAGTGGTTTTTTTAAAATTTCATAAAACAAAAAAAAAAAAGTGCATTTGCATCTAGTTGTATCTATGTTTCTACTCTATTTCCAGTTTGATATTTTGCAAAAGCTTGATCAAGTTTTCCACACCTTCAATAACATTCTCGTCGTACCCTTCACCATCAACGTATTTAGAATGGGCAAAATCTATAAGATGCAAGCTGCTCAATGGTGCAGTACGCTCCATGTCCTTGTCGCAATCATTATACTTGTCGCTAGCACCAATTTGTTTGATTACGTCGTAAGCTTTAGTGACGTTATGTAGTCCTTCTCGTTCAACCGCGTCAACGTCGTTAAATACATTCTCTGCTTCGTCTTCATCATCATCATCATCATCATCATCACTCAATTCAAACTCTTTGATCAATGGATCATACTTGCCATATTCTTCAACTGAAACATTTGACCACACTTGTGGATCACATTCATAAATGAATAAGAGACTAGCTGAATACATTCTTGTTTCATGGTCTAATAAGCAATTGTATAGGAGTTGCAATCTATGAATAAAGTTGTCAATGAGGCACATGAGGTGGTGGATTTTGGGTTTTAGTGGTTTAAAGTAAAGTTCCAATCCTTGTTGTATTGTGTTTGAGTCCAACAGTCGACCGAAATACTTGTCATAGACCAAATACTTTGGTGATGTATTTGACGCTGATGACAATTGATTCTCTGGTTCATCATAAAGTATAGTTATCGTATCATCCATTCCTGGAAAAAGCTCCTTAGGTTTGAGGAGGTCTTTTTCATTATTGTACACTTTCATGCCACAGATGCGAAATGAATGTGATCCACTAGTTGTTGATTCAGTTACTTTTTGCAACCTTGCAATCTTTTCCGAGGGAGTGACTAAATCATCAGTTAATTTCGATCCAAGTTTGATATCCAAAATACTTGGCTTTTTGAATTCGTGATAGAGATTCAGAAGTACAATATATTCTTTACTTTTTAAACCAGCCGTGACATTGTCAGTTGATGATGAAATGGAAGATGTCAGAGACTGTTTGAAAATTTGCTTATTTGAAAACTCCCCCTTTTGTAAACTGCCCAAAAACGTAGGCAACCAATGGGAAAGCAAAGAGCCTAAAGCTATACCCTCATCTTCTGGATATCTTTCTTCTTTGGCACCATCACGTTTTAATGTTTCTGTATAAAAGTCCAATTCTTGACGTGTTGTAGGTTTTATAAATAATGAATTCAGTGTCATGCATCCATCGTGTCCTGCTGCTTGATGTTCCGATGCTTTGAATGATGAAGTTGAACTGTTGATTGAGTTCATATGCCGGTGTTGTAGAGGGGAGGGGGTGGGTGGGAAAGCTGATGAGAGAGGGTTTTGATTTGTCTTGGATTTTGAATCTTACTCATTGCCTAATTGGGAATGACTTTTTTATAGCCGATATCGCTACCATGCTGTTAATACTGAGAACAGTGGACGATGTAAGAGCAGCACTTCTACTTTGAATGACGACGTGACGACGTTGCAGGCCCAGGAGATAAGAGTCTGTCAAAGGATATTTCGTCAGTGTTGTTTTTTAGTGGGGAGAGGGAGGGGGACACAATTCGTTTTAGAAATTTTGCAACTAAATCAAAGTAAAATCAAGTATGATGAGCAAAGGTCTTAGTACGAATGCACGGAAACATATTCGGAAGTGGTTGATGTCGTTGCATAAACCCTTTTACTCATTGCGCCCTCGACATCTAGATCTAGGCTTAGTTGTCATAATGCGATGGCAAAAATCCAAAAATAACAAAAAAAAAAAAAAAAAAAAAAAAAAACAAATACGGTGAAATTCCACAACCGGCGGAAAAGAGATGATGTCGTTTACGTTTACGCCAGTGCGTGTGATATGGGTTGTTGTTGTACAATGGTGATAAAAAAAAAATAAAAAAACCAAGCTTTATGCAGTGCCAAAAGCCAAAGCCAAAGCCAAAGCCAAAGCCTCGATCTTTCAGGAATAATGACATAAGATGAGAGAAAGTTAGTTTCATAGATATGCAATTTTTAATACTGTACCCCCTCTATAGATTGATTCACACACAAAACTTTAGTGTAAATACAACAGTAGATTGTTGCATAGCCTCGGGATGCGAGATATGTTGCGGTCGTTAAGATGAACAAAGTAGAGTTAGTAACGCAAAACTCAAAACCAATGGGGGATGGGGAATGTTGTTAATGGAAGAATCACATGGTTACCAAAATACTGAGGTTCTGAGGCGCAGTTGTTGTGAGTCAATGTCGCAAAATTCCTTCTCCCTTCTCCCTTCTCACGACACTGCCCATTCTATTCTTTAGCATTTGCATTTCTCAAACTGAAATGTAAATGTAAATATTGACGCGCTATTTTAAAAACTTTTTTAGTTCCTCTTTTTAATTTTCATTTCGTTTGTCCAATTTAATTTTTAATCACCGAGTTTGGCTTATGTTTTAAAGCAGGAGACGGCAAAAGTGTGTAGAGCGTTATTTTTGTTATGATGATAGTTTCTAAAAATGTTATATATATACATATATATATGTTTTATAGTACTGAGTAGATCACTTGAGTAGATCAAGATCATTCATAAAACAGTATACAGCCCTCTTTGTAAAATGCATATAACGTATTACATATCATATATATATATATATATAAACCACTCACTTTATAATTTCATTCTTTGCTGTCGTTGAAAGCAATAAAAAAAACCATTGTCGTTTTTCAAAAGAGAGAGAGAGACACACACAGAAAGCAAAACAAAACAAAACAAAACAAAAGGAAACAAAAAAAGAAAAGCTTCAACAAAACGAGAAAATCTTTGGACAAAAAAAAAAGAAAAAAAACCTCAACTTTAAAAGACGACGAAGAGGTTATAATAAAGCATACACTTCATTTTCAAAAGAAAAGAAAAGAAAAAAAAAACAATCCTTTACCAAGAACAGACCACATTCATCTAGTCAGGAGGGGAATATCAAACTTACGAAACAGATACACCCTTAATCCACACATTAGTCCACTCACCCCCCACTCACCACACTCACCACACTCACCACCCACTTTTCACTTTACATTTTACATTTTTTTTTTTTTTTTTGTTTTTGCACCATTCCACTTTTTCTTTTGTTTTATTTTTATTTTAATTTTTTTTTTTTTTTTACTTTTTGGACTTTTCTTAGCCACTAGAATCCCATGAGTAGTAACCCATATCAGAACCAGCCATATCTGGCTAATAATCAAAGTTCATATGAGATGAACGATATTGGCAATGGCCGCAATACCAACTACAACAACTATGCTAACCCAAATAGTGCTGCTACTGCCACAAAACAGTATTCATCATCAAATGAAGATGATTTTGTTCAATTTATGAATGAGATTCAGGATATCAACTCGCAATTGGATAACTACTCAAACATAATCAACTTGATTGACAATAAGCAAAAGAGTTTTTTGTACAATATTGATTTGAATGATGAAGATACTGAATACAGTTCTCAACAAATTGATAGTTTAGTTGCTGAAGCTCAATCATTACAACTAGATTTGAAAGCTAGGATAAAGAGTGCTCAAGTTGAAGCTGTACATTCCAAAGATCAAACTAAAGTTGATCAAGCTGAAACTTGTAGAAAAAGATTTTTGGATCTTATTCAGGATTATAGATTAGTTGAAGCTAAAAACAAGGAATCTTCCAAAGAGCAAGCTGCAAGACAGTACCAAATTATAAAGCCAGATGCCACTCAAGAAGAAATTAGAGCTGTTGTTGAAGATGGATCACAACAATATTTCCAACAAGCTTTGATGCAAAGTAACAGAAGAGGTGAAGCACGCTCAGTATTGAGTGAAGTTCAAGTTAGACACCGAGAACTTTTGAAATTGGAAAAGACAATGGCTGAATTGACGCAATTGTTTCATGATATGGAAGAATTGGTTATTGAACAAGATCAACCAATTCAACAAATTGAAGAACAAGTGGGAACTGCTCAACATGATATAGAACAAGGTGTTGGGCATACAAACAAAGCAGTCAAGAGTGCCAAAGCTGCCAGAAAGAAGAAGATTTGGTGCTTGGTTATTGTCATTATTATTTGTATCATTCTTGCTGCAGTTCTTGGTGGATACTTTGGATCAAAGTAAGGTGGTGAAAGTTGGCTTGGCACATATGAGTGTTGCAGATAGAAGAAGACAAGACAAGACAAGACAAGACAAGACAAGACAAGACAAGACAAGACAAGACAAGGCAGCGTTGTAATGTATATTAGAAGAAGCTTTAGGCAGAGAAGTGGACATGAGACGCTTCAATTTAATAAAAATGAACTAATTTGTATCTTTTGCAAATACAACTCTATTGTGAAGCATAAAGAAGAGGTGGAGCGACAATTCCCCTGACTATGGATGTGAATGAATAACTCTTGTAGACTTTTCTCTCCATAATGTGCTGGCTCAGTGACCAGCACCCAAGTTACAAATACTGGCCAGTTTTTTGTAAATTTGCAGCATTGACACATACACATACACACACACACACTCTCTCTCTCTCTCTATCTCTATCTCTATCTCTATCTCTATCTCTATCTTTTTACACGACTAACCCATTTTTCATTGATTTTTTAATTTTTTTTTTCTACGAGAGGGATGAGATGAGGTTAAGAAATAATTTTCCAAACCAAAAGTAAATCATCATCTTTCAACTTTCAACTTCTAAATCCTCCACTATCATGGCGAGAATCAAAAGGAAAGGAACATCAGGGAATGCCAAAAACTTCATTACCCGTACTCAAGCAATCAAGAGATTGCAAATTTCATTAGCCGACTTCCGTCGACTTTGTATCTTTAAAGGTATATATCCAAGAGAACCTCGCAACAAAAAGAAAGCCAACAAGGGCTCCACTGCCCCAGTTACATTTTACTATACCAAGGACATACAGTATCTTTTACATGAACCAGTATTGGACAAATTCAGACAACACAAGACATTTGCTAAAAAATTACAACGAGCATTGGGTAAAGGTGAAATCTCTAGTGCTTCTAAATTGGAACAACATCGTCCTAGATATAAATTAAACCACATCATTAAGGAAAGATACCCCACTTTTCTTGATGCATTGAGAGATTTGGATGATCCTTTGAATATGTTGTTTTTGTTTAGTAATATGCCAGCAACTGATCGTGTTTCCACCAAAGTTGTCGGTGATGCTGAAAAATTGTGTAATCAATGGTTGGCCTATATTGCCAAAGAAAGATTATTGAAAAAAGTATTTGTTAGTATAAAGGGTGTTTATTATCAAGCTACGGTAAAGGGTCAAGAAATTAGATGGTTGATTCCATACAAGTTCCCAACAAATATCCCAACTGATGTTGATTTTAGAATCATGTTGACATTTTTGGAATTTTATTCAACATTGTTGAATTTTGTCATGTACAAGTTGTATAATGAAAGCGGATTGATTTACCCCCCTCATATTGATATGACGAAATTGAAGGGAGTTGGTGGATTGACGAGTTATGTGTTGCAATCTAAAGATGGCAAAAAAAATACCAATAATAGTGTCTTGTTGAAGCAACAAACCACCGAGGAAAATAACGAAGTTGGTAAAGAATTGTCACAGTCTGAGATTGACAGGGCACTCAAAGCAGATCAAAAAACTAGTAATGAGGGAGCACAAGATGGTGCTGTTGATGTCGATGACGCTGCTGCCGGTGAAGAAGAAGAAGAAGAAGAAGCTAATGTTGAAGAAGTTGAATTGGATAATTTTCAAGACAATTCAACTACCAAATCAGCCGACACTTTGATCCAACCATCTAAATTCTCATCCCCAACTTCACAATTATTTTCCAAATTCATTTTTTACATTGGTAGAGAAGTTCCCTTGGACATTTTAGAATTTGTTATATTATCATGTGGTGGAACAGTAATATCAGAAATCAGTCTTGATGATTTGAAAATCAATGACCCCAAGGCATATAATCAATTAAATTTGGATTCAATAACTCATCAAATTGTTGATCGAAACAAGGTGTTGTCGAAAGTTCCCGGTAGGACATATATTCAACCACAATGGGTATTTGATTGTGTTAATAAACAAGAGTTGATTAGTGTTGGACCTTATGCACCTGGTGAAACTTTACCTCCTCATTTGTCGCCATGGGGAGATGCTGGTGGATACGATCCACATGCCGAAACTGAAGCCAAGGCACAAAAGAGTGGTGAAGGCGGAGAAGAAGAAAATGAACAAGACGACGACGACGAGGAAGAAGAGGAAGAGGAAATTGAAGTTGAATCTGGTGATGAAGATCAAGATGAAAACGACGACGAAGAAGAGGAAGAAGAAGAGGATGAAGAAGAAGATGAAGATCTCAAAGCACAAAAGGAACTAGAAATGGAAGTAGCTGGTGAAAAGTATTCTGATTTGAAACAACAACAACAAGAGGAACCAAAATCCAAGAAACAAAAGACTAAACCATCGACATCCTCTACTGAAGATGAAGAAGCTAAAGAATTGGCCAAGATTATGATGACCAATAAGCAAAAGAAGTTGTACAAGAAGATGCAATATGGTATTGAAAAGAAGGAAACCAGGAATAAAGAATTGACAAAAAAGAGAAAACAATTGGACAAGAAAAAGAAACAGTTGCAGAATATACAGTAGAGAGAGTACAACCAATACTAATAAACATTCATTCAATCACTGTACGTAGATAATACCATTTCTG
>OGTJ01000025.1_pt1 | contig 144132 bp, 71 predicted proteins | sample 1574611 | NCBI WGS metagenome assembly OGTJ01 (sample SAMN03295858, study PRJEB24534) | human gut metagenome | isolation source: fecal sample 1 from infant 9 | host: Homo sapiens | place: USA: Pittsburgh, PA | collected 2014-07
AAATCTTCTGAAATTTATACCATTGCATGGGCTCTAGAGATGTGGGTTTTTGTGAGTAGAACTCATGCATTATATTAATTATTACACAATGTAAGTCGATTTTAATTCTATTTTTTAACCAACGGGAAACGTGATATTTTGAAGGTGGCATCAAGAGATGTGAGAGCAAGGCTTGGGGTCAGTTTGAATCCGCCTGGTGGCACCTGGTGACACCTGCTACTGATTTTGACGAAGTTGAACCAACAAGACTGGTCGTGGGTTCGATGGTTGCCCTACATCTTCTCACTCTTTTCAATTTTACGTTTCTTTTCCAAATGAGTAGGAACACAAAACTGTACAGAACACACATCGTGGCCCTTCACGTTTCACTCCCAAAAGCGGGCGGGGGAAGAGATGGCTCGTGGGTCGATATTCTTCTTTACTCTATACTATTCCCTTTTTACCTTTTCTTTTTTACTTTAACTTTTTCACTGATCTGTGCTTCATTCCGGTTTCTTCCCCGGCGGTAGAAGTTTTAGAACCACCACCACCGCCATCACCACGCTTACAATTCTTAGCATCGTGTGACCCAATCTCTACTGCATCCATTTTTTTCTTGTCAACCTGTCAAATTACCCAAACTCCGACAAAGGATTTGAATCACCTGGTTTCCAAGAAAAACAGACGAACAAACATCTCTCCCCTTGGAAGAAAAGCTTGTCGATAATAGTTTTATTTGCCTAAGAAAAATACTGTTTGCTGAAATAATAACGTCAAAAACTTTACCATGCGGCATAAAAATTAAATCTCTTTTGGTTTGGTCTCTGCTCTCAATTGCGTTCTAATGCTATGTCGCGTGGGATGGAAGTCATGGGCAGCCCACGTGGGTAACTTTTTAAGTTTGTGTACAATTCAATTTTAGATTACGCATACGATATGCACAAGCTGCTAAAATCCACATAAATTGGGGCCCACGTGTGTCCCTTCAGAAAAAAAAAACTACACAAAAAATGAATACAATCTAACGAAAATTGACCTAGCGATTCAGATGCTTTTGCAAGAGCTGATCCTTTAGGGTCATTAGGACAAAATAATGTGGTGCACTCCTAGCTCCCATGAACTTGGCTCGTGTAACATCCGTAATTGTTGTCCTTCCATTGGCCCAGTACACTAGTGAAAGTCGTAAACCTTATTCTTTTTTTTTTTTTTAATTTGGTCTCGAAAAAGAAACAAGAGTTGTTGCTCTTTGTGCAACACCTTGATTAACCATTGGCTGCAAAGAGTTTTCAACCACAAGCGAATGCAATGTCTCTCGTATACACCAACTCACGATTTTGGTTTATTATTATACACAATGGGTCGAATCATGAAAAAAGAAAGTTATACCGTATTTGGGTATCAGATACGAGTGAGCTTTTTGTGGCTTGTGAAATGGAGTAGAGTGAGCTACGTCACTGAATACTTCTTTAGTCACCCTCTTTCTCAAACGTGTTTCTTTTCTCTTCGGTATCACGTTGTGTAGTTACATTGGCGACATTTTGTTTAATTTGATGCCAAAAAAAAGGATACTCATCAAAGCACTCTCTGTTTTCAATGTTGATCTTGCTAAGAAAGCATCACATTCCCAATGCTTTGTTTCGCTGTTTGTTTCTGCTTCCGCTCTTATACACTAAATTAGTGGACCATTTTTATGTCAGTCTAAAGCATATCTCATTGGATCCAGTCACGTGCACGGAGGTACAAAATTCGCGTCTTCAAACAAAAACAACCAAATTATTTTCAAATGGTCCAACAGTCATCACGTACCCCCGTGCCGCCCGAACAACCACATCATTTCCATTATCTATTATGTCGGATATCATACAAGGGGATTAACCTTATAGTGAAACAGCCACTTCCACGGTCATTCCACCCGCATCACCGACAGAAGGTACCCCCAAAAAACACAGGATTCTGTAAAGAATCAACGGGTTGATATAATAGTAACAGATGGCAATGGTTGTGATTGTGCCTTCAGGATACAAAAATCCTTGACATTGTCGAAGATTTTTCGATGGCATTGTGACTATAAACATGTGCATTAGTAACTCGGTACGATTTTTATTAAACGGTATGAGAGTTGAGGGAACTGATACACCCGACAAGTTCGATTTAGAGGAAGGGGATAGGATTGAGACGCATAGTGCTTAAGGGGGAGGAGGGGTAGCTTTAGTGAGAGAAGGCTCCTGCGGGAGGGTTTATAAAGGTGTGAAGGTTTTAAAGTTTGTCGAGAAAAATTTCAGGATCGTAGAAAATTGCCACTCCGCTCCCACCTCCACCCCCACACACAAACACATACTTGCCAGCGATGTTCTCTCAAAGCGGCACAAACACACCAGTTCCACAATCTAGAAATGTTCCAGTTCCTATACACGATACAATTGGCGACTCCATAACTTGGGTCAACGAGCGGTTCTCATTTGACCAGGATGGTACCAACTCATTGCAATTGAAGGGATGGGTCAAGACTAATCAGAGTCATAAAAATACATTGCCAAAGTCTTACCTCAATTTGAGTGAGACAAAGTGGCAGTATATGAAGGAATCTTCTATCGATTGAGTAATGGCATTACATGAAGGAATCTACTTTAGATTGAGTGATGACATTACATCTTTATCTTTACAAAAGTTAATGCTTCTCTCGCTTTCGCAGTTTCAGCAACCAATTGATCCGATTTGTCAATGTCCCAAAGTTCCTCCTTGGGTAACTGAGATACCAGCCCTCCTTCTCGTTCCAACCTTTGGAAATTGCCACGTATTTTTCGCAACTGTTGCATTGTCGTGGGATCAGACAGCTGTGAAACAAGAATAAATAGCGTATGTTGTGGCAAGGATTGATAAATGGATTCGAGACGTGAATTTGTCCTCTTTTGTGCTTCTTTTAAATCGAAGTCCAATTTCCCATCGTAATTGGTCGGGGTCTCCCATTTGCGACTGTATTGTAAATCTTTTAGCTCTATTATGCTGAAGTTAGCACAATGTGATTGCACAGCTTTCACCACCTCGTCGTCATTAGTGACTGTCACGGGGGCTCTTGGGGAATACGCAACAAGCAATGACTCAACCTCCCCGAGCCTTTCAAAAATGGACATTTCACCCACATTTGTCCCAAAACGCCTCCCCTCTTGTATCTTCAACTTTACCAAATCTAAACAAGCTTTAGCATCTTCAATCGACGAATGACCCTCGCCATTATCCTCCCCCGCTTGTATATCCCTACCAAGAAACGTTTTCGTTAACCATCTCAATGAGGGTTTTGATGGAGGGCCCCGAGCATGCTCGTAGGTGATTGCAGTGTCGACTATGTTTCGATGAACAATTTTCATAACTCGTAAATCAGACTCCAAAGAATGACCAACGAGAATATCTTCTTCGAAAACGGTGTCCAAAAACAACTGTTGGATTTGTTCAATTGAGGTATCGACATCTTGTAGCAATTCTTTTGTTATGCCAGAATATCGAGTAACGTAATCAGTAATTTCCTCCACAGGTTTCACTAATTCATCAAACACTACATTGCCATCAAAATCAATCAACGAGATTCGTGTCAACACTTGCACATCTGCAGCTTTGCAAAACTCACAATCCAAGGCAAAGATTCGCGATTGTCCCATTGGCAGTGGTTTTGTCATCGAGCCCTCGATAGGGTACTCCGATTGTTGCAATTGGATTTCACTAAGTAACAAGTCTCGGATGGTAATCTTTTCTTGTTTCAGTTTCTCCAAAATCGCTTTCTTTTCGTTTTTGCTTAGTGGGAGGGAGCAGATTGTACTCATTGGGTCATATAGGTAATCTTTACTACCAGGCAAAATTGATTTGATGACGGTAAAGCCTTTCACGAATGGCAACTCCTGATCAACACCATGTGCAAAGCAGACGCAAACATCCTTTACCTTATCCGCATGCTCCATTTTAAACCACTTTTGAGTCTGTCCAGTATAAACATGCAAGATCAATGACCGAATGTTTTTCACGGGAAGCTTTTCGTCTTTTAAATCGATGACTAGTGTAGGAGTTGCATTTTTCTTCTTCAATTTCCTTTTATGTACCTTTTTCTCTGTGGAGGACCTTCTTCGTTTATGCTGTGGGGTGATGTCAACAAGGGTCTCTTCTATTACGGTTTCCTCCGGTTGACTTATTTCCAAAGTGGGCGACAATCGCTGCATTGGATTGGATCTAGTGCCGGATGTGCGATGTTAAAGGCTAACATTTTTTTTTCTACAGAGTGATTTTATTCAAACACCTCTTTTACAAACTCATGCAAAGTCTGGGGCACCTTGGCTCCTGGCTCCACACCCGGACTTGTATATAGCTCTAAATATTCATCCAACAGGTTCTCATCAAGCTGCTGTAGTGTTTCCTCGCTACGTATTACCCCAGTCAATTCGTCTTCTGGTAGTGCAACTGATTTACCATGGAGGACAATCTTGCCCCAACTATCCCACGACTTTGGTATGGACAACACAATATCATCAGTCTCCTCGTAGGTAGGCTTAATGGGAATATCGAGATCCACAAGCGTTCTCACATCAGACAGATCAAACTCTTTAGCAATCAAATCGCAATTGTATTTTTGACATAAATATCGTATTAGCTGTAATGTTATTGTTGATTTAGCGGTAATCTCTTTGACAGAGTTGGGGTCTATCAATACGATAACGTGACAGTCCAACACGTTTAGTAGCTGGGACATTTCCCTGAATGTGTTGAATTGAAGAATCACTGTTGTGGGTTCCAAACTCTTTATAAAAGACTTGTACTCAAACGGACATCTCAAAATGTATATTCTTACATCATCATCTTCATCGTAGTTCACGCTAGGATATTTCCCCCTGAGCGACGCTAATACCACTTTCTTTGTCCTTGGCTTATACACGAATCGTTCAATACCCATGTTTGACAATCAAACCCTAAACAAATTAAAAAACAAAAAACAGAACGCAAAAAAAAAAAGCGAGTCAACCAACTACACTAAAGCTTCATCATGAATGGGAACACCAACATACCAGATGATCAACTCATCGAGGAGATCTTTCAAGAGAAGCAAACCATTCACGCAGATGACGCAATCGATTATGAGGATATAGATGAGTTGGCTGATTTGGAGGAAGAGCCAGCCAAATACAATCATGATGATGATGAGTTTAATCAGAAGGAATCCAGAGCCGATTCTGAGGAAGCACATCAGCTTGCTGAGGACCAGTTTGACACAATGTTTGGCGACGATCTTGACAACCTTGAACACCCTGCAGAGCCGGATGACTTTGGAGGTATATTCGACGACCAGGAAGTAAATGAGAAACGCAGAATCGAGATACGACAGAAGGTGTTTGCAAGAATAGTAAAGCTAGAGCAACAAAGAGTGAGGCGAAACATTAGACACTACTTTCCATTCTATTCCAAAGACAAGCCATTGGATTTCTTCAAATTTTTCCTTCCACGGCCTATGTTTTACAAATACAAGAGGCCATATATAACCTGTGAAAAGGTCATGAAGCACCTAACGCCAAAAGTGAGCTTGGACCAAAATAAGCTCCCCAAAAATGTGACAGAAATTACTCAGCGCGATTTGGAATTTATCGAAAACTTGCAAGCTAAGAGTGCCTCGTTAGACTCCTTTGTCAAAGAGCTTGATTATACCAAGCGTGACTGGCTCAATGGTGACAAATTCAAAGACTACTCTAAAGACTTGATATTGTCAACGGCAGATTGGGATGATGATGCGATAATCAATGGCGAATCCACTGTGAAGCCACTCAAGGAGTGGGATCTCAATCTGGACGACGAATTTGATGTCTTTGATGGACAGATTGATCTTGAAAAGTTGAAACTTGATATGAACGACCCCAATTTATTGCTTGTTCCGATTCAAGCCAAACAAAGGTCTATAACTCTAGACAAATTCAATTTGTCGAATGATAACGAGTATGAACTTTTGCGGAGAAACTACAATACTAAACAGAGATCACACTTGAGCAACTTAACCATTGAGCATTCCATTCCAGCAATGAGGTTACAAACACCATACTATAAAGTTAGGCTCTCCAAAGCGGAAGCCAGAGCATTCCATCGTCCAGTTTTTCATGTTCGCCCAGGTACTTTGATGAGCTTTTCCAAGTTAAAATTGCGTAAAAAGAAAAAAGACAAGGGTAAATCATTGCATGAGATGTTTGTGAAGACAACTGACTTGACTGTTGCTGACACGGCAAACATAATCACAATGGAGTATACAGAGCAGTATCCTCCCATCGTGTCCAATTTTGGTATGGGGTCCAAGTTGATTAATTATTATCGCAAACGGAGCCCAGATGATACCTCGCGCCCTAAAGCTCAATTCGGAGAAACTCATGTCTTAGGAGTTGAAGACAGGTCACCGTTCTGGAACTTTGGAGAAGTATATCCTGGCGAATTTGTTCCCACGTTGTACAACAATATGATAAGGGCGCCCATTTTTAAACATGAACCTAGGAATACTGATTTTCTATTGATTCGTTCACAGGGGGCCGGGTCGCACCAAAAATACTATCTACGCTCAATGAATGTAAATTTTGCCGTGGGAAATATCTTTCCAGTGGAGATCCCCGCTCCTCATTCCCGTAAAGTCACCAATATATCCAAGAATAGGTTGAAAATGATTGTTTACCGGGTGATGAATTCCAAAAATGCTCCTCGCATTTCGGTAAAAGATGTTTCAAAACACTTTCCTGAGCAAACTGATATGCAAAATAGGCAACGATTGAAGGAGTTTATGGAGTATCAAAGACAAGGTGATGACCAAGGCTTTTGGAAAGTTAGAGGCATGAATGATGTAATTCCTTCAGAGGAGGAAATACGGAGTATGATCACCCCAGAAGACTCTTCTTTAATGGATGCGATGCAATTCGGTCAGCAAGCATTGGAGGATATGGCGATGTTATTTGGTGATGAATCAAAACTAATGAGTAATCGCAAGAGAAAGGAAACCGAGAAAAAAGACGAGGCTAATGAAGACGCCACGGAGACAGAAGAGTCAAGGAGAGAGAAGGAGAGGAAACGGAATAAAGAGCAGGATGACATTGAAGCAGAGGAAGAAATGGCACCTTGGAACTTGTCTAGGAATTTCGTTGTTGCAAATCAGACTAAAGCTATGTTACAGCTAAACGGTGAAGGAGACCCATCAGGTATTGGTTTAGGGTACTCCATGTTGCGCGCTACGCAAAAGAACCCATTCAAGCCGTTATTCCCACCACCACCAGAGGCTGTACCCAAAAGCAATGCTGCTGCTTATAACCAAAAATTATATGAACAGGAGATAAAAAGAATTTGGTATTCCCAACGAACCTCATTGGTGGAATCGTATGAGCAGATATACAACGAATACAAACCTTCTGACCATGAGCAATATTTTATAGACAAGTTGAAACAAGACAAGAAAGAGCAAGATCAACCCAATGACGATAAAGTTTTACGCATTACCAGAAGAGTTCGAGACCACAACGGTGTCGTACAAAGAAAAGTTGAAACTATTACTGACCCGCGTTTGATTCGTGCCTACATTAAACGTAAAAAATTACTTGAAGATGAGTTGCTTAGGAATGCCGACGTTGACGAAATTTTGCCTACAAACGATGCCGAATTGAACAAACTTCGCCGAAAAGCATTGGAGGAAAAGCTTGCCAATTTGGAAAAACGAGCCAAACAAAGTAGGGCTAAGAAGCCACCCAATGACGCCATTCATGCTGCTGCTGCTGCTGGTGCCACCATCATCGATGCAAACACGGTCATGTTGCCCGATGGCTCTTATGTCATCGGTGGAAAGGGGATTGGTAAAGGAAACTCCACCACTAGGAGGTGCAAGAGTTGTGGCTCTTTTGGTCATATCAGGACAAACAAGACCTGCCCGTTGTATGACCAAATGATTGCTGGAACTTTACCCAAAAAAAATATTTAGAAGTACTTGGTATTTTATTTTTACACAAAATCCCCTTCGTAATTAAAACAATAAACCAATTTATACACAAAAAACGCCGTATATAAAGAGCCACAGTTTCGTAAAAATTTTCTGAAATGAATTCACCTTTTGCCCAAGGTGGTGTTCAAGATCGATGGGGTACTCAGATATCGAAAAGCAAGCTGCTGTAAGCAAGGAGGTCAATGCGGGGACATCGCAATCATCCTCAAGATCACTAGATTTTAGCTCTTCAGCCAGCGATGACCGAAACTCACATTGGCAAAGATTTATCGACTCATTTAAACCTATAGACTTGGAAGAAGATGGAATTGATACCACCAATTTATCCCCTATGGAAAAGTCTATCCTAGCATCGGCAAAGCATCCCTTGGCTAGACGATTAAAATCGAGGCATTTACAAATGATTGCCATTGGTGGTAGTATCGGAACGGGGTTGTTTGTTGGTAGTGGATACGCTTTGGCCAATGGTGGTCCTGGGGCTGTATTAATAGGGTATGTCATAGTGGGTTATGCCCTTTTAACAGTAGTCAATGCCCTTGGTGAGCTATCTGTGCAATTCCCAGTTAGTGGATCTTTCAATGCATTCTTTACTAGGTTTGTTGACCCATCATGGGGATTCTGCTTGGCGTTGATGTATTATGTGAGTTGGGCAATTTCGTACCCGTCAGAAATTATCGCAGCAGCAATGACAATTCAATTTTGGAATACCTCAATTAGTCCCGCCGTGTGGGTCGCAATCATATGGGTTGTCATTTCCTCAATCAATTTATTTGGTGTTAAAGGATATGGTGAAGTTGAGTTTGTCTTGTCAATTATCAAAGTTTTGGCAGTAATTGGCTTTCTTATATTGGGAATCTGTATCACCTGTGGTGTCGGTGATCAAGGATACATTGGTGGGAAATATTGGCACAATCCTGGTGCATTCAACCACGGATTCAAAGGAGTTTGCTCTGTTTTCATCAGTGCTGCGTTTTCATTTGGTGGTATTGAGTTGGTGGCTTTAGCTGCTGCAGAAACCGAAAATCCACGCAAGGCACTCCCCAAAGCAACAAAGCAAGTATTTTGGCGGGTAACCATTTTTTACTTGTTGACTTCAATTGTAATTGGCTGTTTAGTTCCATATACAAACACAGATTTATTAGATGGGGAAGGTATAGCTGCATCGCCATTTGTTATTGCTATAAATCAAGGCGGAATCAAAGTTGTGCCACACATCATGAATGCAGTGATAATTGTTGCTGTGATCTCAGTGGGGAACTCCTCCGTGTATGGAGCTTCACGTACAATGGCATCTTTAGCAGCACAAGGATTAATACCGGAAGTGTTTGGGTACATAGATCGACAAGGAAGACCATTAGTTGCTATTGGTATCACCACCCTCATTGGCCTATTAGGATTCCTCGTGGTGAATGAAAACGAAGGAGCTGTGTTTACCTGGTTCTTTTCAGTTTGTTCTTTGGCATCTTTCTTCATATGGGGGTTTATCAACTTGACCCACTTGAGATGGAGATGGGCGTTATACGCCCAAGGAAGATCCAAAGATGAAATTATCTTTAGATCCCCATTGGGCACATTTGGATCTTGGACAGGAATGGCATTATTGATATTCATTATTGCTGTATTGATTTGGGTAAGTATATTCCCCATCGGTGAAAGTGGTGCTGATGTAGTCACATTTTGGCAAAATTGTTTATCGTTACCACTCATTGTTGTAATCTTTGTTGCTCATAAAACCTATCACAAAACATGGAACCATTTGTGGGTGAAATTGGATCAGATAGATTTGGATACTGGTAGACGTGAGATCAATATTGAAGTGTTGAAGCAGGAAATAGCTGATGAAAAGCAAGACCTTTCAGAGGCTCCTATTTGGTATAGAGTTTATAGATTTTTTTGTTAGAAAAATTGCAACTGGTAGTGCTCCAAAAGTAGTGCATGTACCAATTTTTCCATGTCCGACGAACGACTTGAGAAAAACTTTTTCTTTTTTTTCTCCAAAAAGTGACCACCACCGTTCACCACACTCCAACCACACACAGGTTAATTTCAACTCAATTTATCATTGCATCAAACCATTAACACAAACAAATCCTAATACATCCACAAAACTTTATCATTATGACTGAGGTTAACGATTGGAAACAAAATCTCAGCCTCCCTCAAAAGGACACCAGACCCCAAACTGATGACGTGTTAAACACTAAAGGTAAATCATTTGAAGATTTCAATTTGAAAAGAGAGTTATTAATGGGGATATTTGAAGCCGGATTTGAAAAACCGTCACCTATTCAAGAAGAATCTATTCCCATGGCTTTAGCTGGCAGAGATATCCTTGCTAGAGCTAAAAACGGTACAGGAAAAACCGCCTCTTTCATCATCCCTTGCTTACAATTATGCAAACCAAAATTAAACAAAATACAAGCTTTGATATTAGTACCTACACGAGAATTGGCTTTACAAACGTCACAAGTCGTGAGAACTTTGGGTAAACATCTAGGAGTTCAGTGTATGGTAACCACAGGTGGTACTTCGTTGCGAGATGATATTGTTAGATTAAATGACCCCGTTCATATATTAGTTGGTACACCTGGTAGGGTTTTAGATTTAGCCTCGAGAAAAGTGGCTGATTTATCTGAATGTCCCCTCTTCGTTATGGATGAGGCTGACAAGATGTTATCAAGAGAGTTTAAGAATATAATAGAGCAAATATTAGAATTCTTCCCACCACATAGACAAGCATTGTTGTTTTCGGCCACTTTCCCCATCACTGTCAAACATTTTATGGATCAACATTTGAACAAACCATATGAAGTTAATCTTATGGATGAGTTAACGTTAAAAGGTATAACACAGTTTTATGCGTTTGTGGAGGAGAAACAAAAATTACACTGTTTAAACACGTTGTTTTCCAAATTGCAAATCAACCAATCAATCATTTTCTGTAACTCAACCAATAGAGTTGAATTGTTGGCGAAAAAGATTACTGAATTAGGCTATTCATGTTATTATTCTCATGCAAAGATGCCTCAGCAAGCAAGAAATAAAGTATTTCACGAATTTAGACAAGGTAAAGTGCGTAACTTGGTTTGTTCGGATTTGTTAACTAGAGGTATCGATATACAAGCAGTTAATGTTGTCATTAACTTTGATTTTCCCAAAACTGCTGAGACTTATTTGCACAGAATCGGTCGTTCAGGAAGGTTTGGACATTTGGGTTTGGCCATCAATTTGATGAGTTGGAACGACAGATATGCTTTATACAAGATTGAGCAAGAGTTGGGTACTGAAATCAAGCCAATTCCAGCTACAATTGATAAATCGTTGTATGTTGCCGAAAATGAAGATGCTGTGCCCAAGCCATTCAAAGGAGAGGATTTATCAAGAGTGAAGAACTCACACTAGGGTAGAAACCCCTTGAAGTTTTGGGTTTTTTTTTTTGGTATCGTTGTTGTTGGTACAATGATGGTACATTTTTTACCCAATTTTTTTTTTTCTTTTTTTTTGAAATAAAGGAAATTTTTTTGGCTTTTTTTTTTGGCTTTTTTTTTTTAGATCAATGGGATTTATGGGGAAATGAATGAGATGCTGCTGTTGATATGAGGGGTGTATAGCAGGTGGCATGCTTGATAGAACTTGAGGTAATAAATGTCTCCACGTTTTGTTGTGAAAAGAGGTACAGGTGTGGAGGAGAGGTAAATCGAAGAATGGGACGGCGAATCGAGATCTGGATCTGGATCTGAATCGTGTTTCAACAATCGTTACTCTAAATCGATAGAGTGCTGTAGAAGAAGTTTCTCGGACTCCTCTTTGCACTAATGGTCGATTCATGTTTATTTTCAAAAGTTTACTCTTCGTTTATGAGTCCTTTTTTCTCTCTCACACTCTCTTTGTCAGCGCTTAATTAGCGCATCTCATGGTTACAAAAATTTTCTGACTTCGTTTGCATCTCTCTTTTCCTAAGATTTTTCAATCTTCATGGTTCGAAACCTATTCAAACTAGTCAAATATTCAATTTTACAATGTGTGGTATACTAGGTATTGTTTTAGCAAATCAAAAGATTAATGTTGCTCCTGAATTATTCGAAGGAGCCATGTTCTTACAACATCGTGGTCAAGATGCCGCTGGTATCGCCACTTGTGGTCCCAAGGGGAGATTATACCAATGCAAAGGTAACGGTATGGCCCGCGATGTTTTTACTCAACAGAGGATGTTGAATCTCGTTGGTAATATGGGCATTTGCCACTTGCGTTATCCAACTGCTGGGTCAAGTGCAGGTTCAGAAGCCCAACCGTTTTATGTTAATAGTCCCTACGGTATTTCGTTGAGTCATAATGGTAACTTGGTCAACTCAATAGAGTTGAGGAAGCATTTGGATGAAGTTGTTCATCGTCATATTAATACTGACTCAGATTCGGAGTTATTGTTGAATATTTTCGCCTCAGAAATGGACAAGTTTAATAAAAGTAGAGTTAACAATGCTGATGTTTTCACAGCGTTATCTGAAACCATGGAAAGAATCAGAGGTGCTTATGCGTGTGTTGCCATGTTGGCTGGGTATGGTCTTATTGGATTCAGAGACCCTAATGGAATTAGACCCTTGTTGATTGGTGAAAGAGTAAATGATGATGGTTCAAAGGACTTCATGTTGGCTTCGGAAAGTGTGGTTTTGAAATCACTTGGCTTCAAGAAATTCCGTGATGTACATCCAGGTGAAGCGGTAATTATTCAAAAGAATGGTGATCCTGAATTCAAACAAGTTGCTGAACCAAAAATCTTTGCCCCTGATATTTTCGAGTATGTATATTTTGCTAGACCTGATTCTGTATTGGATGGGGTGTCAGTATACCGGTCTAGGATCGAGATGGGTATCAAATTGGCTAGCAAGATTAAACGTGTTATGGATGAAAATGATATTGATGTTGTTATATCTGTTCCAGATACTGCAAGGACCAGTGCTTTCCAATGTGCAGTCAGTTTAGGTAAACCTTATCGCGAAGGGTTTGTCAAGAACAGGTATATTGGAAGAACTTTTATCATGCCCAATCAACAAGAACGAAGATCATCAGTGAGACGGAAGTTGAATGCCATGGATTCGGAATTTGAAAACAAGAATGTCCTCATTGTTGATGATTCGATCGTAAGAGGTACAACTTCAAAGGAGATTGTTTTGATGGCAAGGGAAGCTGGTGCTAAAAAAGTATACTTTGCATCATGTGCCCCACCAATCAGATACAATCACATTTATGGTATTGATTTAGCTGACACTAAAGCTCTTGTTGGATTTAACCGTACTGAAGAAGAGATTTCTCAAGTGATTGGTGCCGACAAGGTGATTTATCAAGATTTGCATGATTTGATTGATTGTTGTAAAACCGACAATATTAAAGAATTCGAAGTTGGGGTTTTCACGGGTGCATACATTACTGGAGTTGAAGACAATTATTTACAAGAGTTGGAGAAAATAAGAGCCCAGAATCAACGATTGACTGAATTACAAAATGGTACTGCATTGAATGGTTTTAGTGTTGATGCATGTATTGATCAAGGAGATATGGTTGATGTGAAAGCTGAAGTTGATATAAGTATCTACAATCGTGGTGATTATTAACGGAAGGGGAGGGGGAGTGGGAGTGGGAGGGGGACGTTGTGTATGTGAATGTAACAATTTTATAGAAATGAAAAGAATGTTTTTGATGGAAAACGCCATATATTGTACAAGAGAATAGATCGATGGTCGTCCATTTTAATGTTAGCCAAAGAGTGTAAAGATTGCTTTCGTGGCAGGGTAAGCCAGTTTTTCAATATGCACTGGGATAATCAAAAACTTTATGGCCCACATGGCAAAGTCAAAACAATAAAAAGGGGCTTTATTCGCCTCTTTTTCCAATTTAAGGCACAAAATGTCTGATTTCGGAAAAACTCGCATGTTGCACAGAATGTCGTGAAACAATAAGACCAAGGCGTTGGGGACATACGCGTAAAGAGCGGACGAAAAGAGTGCACGATTGCTTGCTTGGAAGAGCAGCTTACAGTCACTAGTCACGCAGTGAATCTCAAGATCTACATGAAGATTACGTTGGAAGGGTATTATTTATAGAAAATAAAACAAACAATGGGATATTAACCCATTACGCGTCTTCAAAAAAAGATTTGATTATGAGATTTGCAAAAGAAATGATGACGCGATCACTTTATTGTTGAGATGGGAGTAAGTAATTTTTGTGGTTCTTGATTCCAGGTACAATTGCTTAAAGCGTTAACCATTGCAGATGAAGATGTTCCTCCCAAAAGAAAGCCTTGTATGATCAAAGGTTGTGCAGTATAAGAGAGCAGTAGTGCGGTATTGATTCCAACACCAAACAATGAACCTTTAAAAGTCCCGCCCAGCGTCCTGTCTCTCCAGTGAAACAACTCTTCAATAAACAATTCGGGTTCATGGGTCGATCATTTAAATTCGATGGCTGGTGTTTAAATCCTACAATCCGTTGCATTGTTTCTGAATTTGTCTTTGACACACATACACGACTTTGTTTACATCCATACATCAATACTTATTTTGGTTAACTAAAGATAGTTTTATTGTCAACAATAAAGCCAAAACAACAAACAAATGACACGACACAAAACAGAATCAATCTTTTGAAATTTTGCGACACTCTAACAAATTTAACAAAAAAAAAAAAAAAAATTTTTAGAAAAGGAACAAGATTTGAAAAACCATCTTTTTCATCGAGTTTTTCTTTTTGGTTGGTCAACTCTTATTGCACCAAAGAAATACAGGTTTACCATATTCCTTTAGTTTTACGCCGTTTTACAGTAAGCTATCACTGCTCCCATCTTTCGCACTCCCCCAAACGCAACACTAACATAACATAACATACACTCCATAACCAAAAGTGTATGGGAATTATTCTGGCTTACTTAGTTGGACAATCAATATATTTAATCAAACGCCGATTTTTCAGCAACAGCAACAACAAGACCACTATTACATTAGACATGGAAAAAGGAAACACACCTAGTGCAGGCCACTCATTGGCCAATACAATCACCAACTCAGGTCCTATTTCAATCTTGGCCTATTGTTTATCATCAATTTTAATGACTGTTACTAATAAATTTGTTGTATCAGGATTCAACTTCAATTTAAACTTTCTTTTATTGGCAGTACAATCTATTGTTTGTATTGTCACTATTGGTACTTTGAAAACATTTGGTATCATTACTTATAGACAATTCAACAAAGATGAAGCTAAGAAATGGTCACCAATTGCATTTTTATTAGTTGGTATGATTTACACTTCATCAAAAGCCTTGCAATATTTATCTATTCCAGTGTACACTATTTTCAAAAACTTGACGATCATTTTGATTGCTTACGGTGAAGTTATTTGGTTTGGTGGTAAGGTTACTACTATGGCATTGAGTTCATTCTTGTTGATGGTTTTCTCCTCAGTCATTGCTTACTATGGTGACAAGGGTGAAGTCAAGACTGTTGATGATCAATTTGCATTATATTTGGGTTATTTTTGGATGTTTACCAATTGCTTTGCTTCAGCTGCATTTGTTTTAATCATGAGAAAAAGAATTAAGTTGACTAATTTCAAAGATTTCGATACCATGTATTATAACAATCTTTTATCAATCCCAATTTTGTTAGTTTTCACTTTTTTGTTTGAAAATTGGACACCGGAGAATTTGGAAAAGAATTTCCCTGCTGATAATAGAGTTGCCACTATTGTTGCCATGGTTTTGAGTGGTGCCTCCTCAGTTGGTATTTCTTATTGCAGTGCTTGGTGTGTTAGAGTCACATCATCAACCACTTATTCTATGGTTGGTGCCTTAAACAAATTGCCAATTGCATTGAGTGGGTTGATCTTTTTCAATGCTGCTGTCAATTTCTGGTCAGTCTCATCCATCTTTGTTGGATTTGTTGCTGGTTTGGTTTATGCTGTTGCTAAGCAAAAGCAACAAAAAGAAGCTCAAGGTTTACCAACCACCAAGTAAAGGTATTGAAGCTTTGCATCAGAATTCTGCTATTTATGTTCTAAAAAGGGAGCTTATTTTTTAGAGGTAGAACGGGGGGTAAGTCAAAGTTGTATTTGATTTGCAAACATAATAGAGATTTTTTTTTCCATTTATTTTCTTATTGGCTTTAGTTGTAGAATGGTGTTCTTTAACCATATGGAGTATCTTGTATATTCAAACTGTCGATCTTTTATTCAATGTCGTGCTCTGCTCTGTGCAATGTCCTGTCGTGTATTTTCAAGACTAAGTTTTTTTTTTCTCTTTTTCGTCTTCCTCTCATCTTTAGTCTTCAACAAAAGTGTTGCCAAAATATTATTCCCATTATTGAGGAAGATTATCAACAAGACCGACAACTGATCGATACAGCCTACTCTAGGAACCACATCACCACTGGCAATTGCATTTATTGTATTATAACCACATCAACTTTCACCGAACATTACAAAGTAGCAACAGAATTTCTTCCCACACAACAATGTCGGCTGAAAACTCATTGGAATCAATTCCCAAGATTTTGGAACAATCATTGATACCTCAATTTTCCAATCAAGCAGAAAAGGCATTGAAATCAATGGAGAATGAGCCAGGTTTTTCCATCAATTTACTACATATCATTGCATCCACCAATCTTTCTAATTCAATTCGATTAGCAGCAGCATTATATTTCAAAAACTTAGTTAAAAGAAAATGGATAACTGAGGATGGAACTAATTATCTTTTACCATTGGAAGATGTCAACAAAATTAAGTTTGAAATTATTGATGTCATGATTAGCTTGCCTAATCAATTACAAATTCAAGTTGGTGAAGCAATTACTTTAATTGCTGAGTGTGATTTTCCTCACAATTGGCCCAATTTGATTGATATTTTGGTTTCGAAGTTGTCATTGACTGATTTTGTCAACAACAAGGCCATTTTATTGGTTTCACATTCTATTTTCAAGAAATGGCGACCACTTTTCCGATCCGATGAATTGTTTTTGGAGATAAAATTGGTTTTGGAAAAGTTTGTGGAACCGTTTTTGAAATTGTTTGTTGAATTGGATCATTTGGTTGATAAACTGAAGGATAATGAGGCCCAATTGGTGATTTATTTCGAAAACTTGTTATTGTTGATGCAGATTTACTACGATTTCAATTGCCAAGATATCCCTGAGTTTTTCGAAGACCATATGAATGAATTAATGAATATTGTACACAAGTACTTGGTTTATGATAATCCTTTGCTTTTAAAGAAAGATGAAGATGAAGAAGTTGATGTTTTGATCAAGGTAAAGACTTCAATTATTGAATTGTTGTCATTATACGTGACTAGATATGCAGATGTTTTTGAGCCATTGATTCAAACATTCATTACATCAGTTTGGGACTTGATCAACAATTTTGTCACCAAACAACCTAAATTTGATTTACTAGTGGTCAAAGCTTTACATTTCTTGTCGTCCATTATCAAGATACCAACATATCAATCACTTTTCCAAAGCGAACAATCAGTGAACGAAATTATAGAGAGAATCATATTGCCTAATATCATGTTGAGAGAGAATGATGAAGAAACATTTGAGGATGAGCCTATATTGTATGTCAGGTCAGACTTGGAAGGATCTGATTTTGACTCGAGAAGGAAAAGCGCCACTGACTTTTTGCGGGAATTGAAGGAGTTGAATAGCGAATTGTTGACGACTACCGTGATGAAGTATGTGGATCAGTTCTTGAGCTTTGCTGATAACGATTGGAAACACAAGGATACTGCTATTTACCTATTCAGCTCACTAGCGACCAAGGGAAGTGTAACTAATGTTGGAGTCACCTCAACCAATGTTCTCGTTGATGTGGTTGACTTTTTTTCTAAAAATATTGCTCATGATTTGGAGTCAAATGAGGTGCATCCAATCTTGCAAGTGGATGCAATAAAGTATATCTTCACATTTAGAAATCAACTCACAAAAGATCAATTATTGATCACTATACCTCGATTAATTAACCACCTCGAAGTTAATTCCAATGTTGTCGTATACACCTATTCTGCAATCACCATTGAGAAATTACTTTCAATGACCAACTTCAGTCAGGGCCATCAACCTGTGTTCGATAAAAATGATATCGAACCATTTGTTACTCCATTATTAACGAAATTGTTCAACTTGATACTCATGAATAGTACAACTTCGCCTGAAAAGCTAGCCGAGAACGAGTTTCTTATGAAGTGTATAATGAGGGTTTTGAACACATGTGAGGATTTGTTCTCTGAAAGAGTGACAATCATTGATCAATTATTGCAAATACTCAAAATAACTGCTAAGAATCCATCCAATCCCAAATTTTCCCACTATACATTTGAGTCATTGGCTCTACTTTTCAAATACGGAGCTCAACAAGATCCCAAAAACATAAACCAATATATCGAACATGCTATTCCAGGTTTGCTCGATATCCTTTCTGAAGATGTTCAAGAATATGTTCCGTATACATTTCAAATTTTGGCTTATTTGTTGGAAAAATATCCCAAGTCAAGTGGATTACCAGAAACTTACAAATCATTAATACAACCATTGATGTCGCCTTCTGTATGGCAATTCAAGGGTAACATTCCAGGAATCACTCGATTACTAATTTCAATCTTGGAGCATGATCCCACTTTTTTCGTTGAGGCCAATCATTTGACTCCATTATTGGGAGTTTTCCAGAATTTGCTTGCAAGTAAAGCCAATGATATCTATGGATTTGATTTGGTTCAAAGTATATTGTTGAATGTGCCCTTGTCCTCGTTACAACCATACCTCAGTAACATTGCTCGATTAATTCTTACTCGATTACAAAAATCACGTACTGATAAATTTGTCAAACGATTTATTGTGTTTTTAAATGTTTTAACCACGGTTAATCTCAGTGATGTCAAGTATACTAATAGTGATGCAGTATCAGGCGGTGATTTCATTATGCAATTGATTAACTCAGTCCAACTGGGATTATTTGGGCAAATTTATTCATCATTTATGTTGCGTACTTCATCAGTATTGGCCAATTTACAAGACAAGAAAATTGTTAATATTGGTATTAGTATGTTGTTGACAAATGCCAATTTCCAATCGCAGTATGTAGGCATGATTGTTGATACAATTGAAACATTGATTAACAATTTGAACTCATATGAAGGTATAGCCAAGGGAAACACTAGTTCAGTGACGAATGAAGCAAACGTTGTTGCAATCTCATCCATTTCCGGTGCTGCTGCTGGTGGATTAAATGAATTGGATTCTGATTTATCTACATTTGGATCGCATTATTCCAAATTGGCAGCAATTGCCCAGACACCATTTGACCCAATCTCAAAAATTAAAAACAATGATTTTGAATTGATTAAAACTACAATTTTGGCCAATATTAAGAAAGTTGATGGTGCTGTGTTGAATCAATTAAATGTGGATACACAAGCAATTTTGCAAAAAATGTTTTAAATGTATACACTGTGATTCGTTCAATTAGTAGAAAGTCCTTGTTTTTGTAAGTATAAAAGTACATAGGTAAATACATAGTGTTGAAAAAGAAAAAATGGCCAACGAAGTGAAGAACGATGCTGTACAATCAATGTGCTGAACCTCCAACATCTCCGTGAAATAAGTACATGGCTCAAGTGGAATGAATCTTTCAATAGTGTTATTATCAGCTTGAATTCTCCGATTTTATTGCGTCTGTTTCTGCAGCAATATTTACTCCGTTTAGCTCAGTTGGAACAAAGTCATCACCAGCAAAATTGTCATTTAGCTCGTTTTCGTCGTTGTTGTTATTGTTGTTATTGATACTCTGCTGATTGTCTCCCCCATTTGATTCAATTTTGATGGTACTGTTATTCCTCATATTTCGCATGTCATTATTGGCGGTAGCTATACCACCACTATCATTACCATTGGCATTTCCTGTATTCTCTTCTACACTTTCTCCACCAACAGTCTGTTCCTGATTCAATTTCACCAGTTGTTGTTCCTGTTGCTGTTCCTGTTGCTGCTCCTGTTGTTGTTGCCCCTGTTGCTGCTCCAACTCTTCTTGTTTCTTTTTCTTCTCCAATTCAGCAATTTCACTAGCAGTTAAAAATCGACCACCTTGACCCCTAGGTCTTCTCATTGCGTGTTTATGTCTCGACTCATGTAAATATGGTTTCCTGATTCTGGCAATTTTTAAATTTTCCTCCAATTTTGCTCGTGCTATACGTCTTTTCAATATACGATGGTATTGTTTGGCATTGACGTAAAATGGTTGTTCTGTTGATGTTGCCTCTACTGACGCAGCAGCAGAAGACCCCACGTCTTCTGCTTCTGCTGTCGTATGTAAGTTGTTATTGTCTTCCATGGGGGTGACGCTGTTATTAAGCATGTCGGAGTTGGAACCATCTTGGGTTGTTGATGTTGCATTGACCGTGTGGTTTGATGGCACATGTTCAAGCTGTGGTTGTTGTTGCTGCTGCTGCTGTTGTTGCTGGTGTAATGGGTGATGTTGTTGGTATTGAGGCTGGTTATGGACCTGATGTGCATTATTTTGGTTATGGTATTCAATGTTATCGAAGTATGATGACGATGTAGTACTTGAAGTCGGAGATACACCACCGTCTAATGTCGCGTAATACGAAGCAGGTATTTGTGACGGTATCTCACCAGTGGAACTTTGTTGAGTTTGTGGTAATCCCTGTTGCTGCTGCAGGTTTTGTGGTTGCTGCAGATGTTGTTGCTGTTGCTGTTGCTGTTGCTGTTGCTGATCATTGTTGTGTGATTGATGGTTGTAAAAAGTGGAGGATTGTAACGATGTCATATTTTTTCAATGCAAGAAGCGGGTGTTTGAAATTTGTTCTAGTCAAGAAAAGTAGCGCGTCGAAAGGTTTATCTGTGGTCGTTGGTAAATACAATTGTGAGTCTCAGATATCTCTACGTCTTCTGTAAACCCTTTTGGATATAGTTATATTTTAGTTTTGTTGTTTGTTGTATGTTTTTTTAAGCGGGTAAATTTGATCAAGAACAAACAAAAAAAAATTCTTTCACAACTTTTTCTTTCTGTTTGTTCTGTTGTTCTGTTTCTGTGTTGGTTTTGGGAAGAAAATGTGCGACATCGGAAACACTTCAAAATTGTTGATTCCTAAAAATACATATTCAAAGAAGAAGAGGAAAAGAGGTTAGTAATAGCTCGATTCCATCTATAATTCTCAGAGATACTAGTGTTGTCACTTGTATTGACCTTTGTCGTAGGTGCATTATGTGTATTTCATCCTCTTTTTCTTTCAATGAGATATCATTAACAATTTTCTTTCATTTTGGCATTTATCTTTTAATGAAAATGATGCAAAAATTTCCTTACAACACAAGATAAGTAGCAGTTTACTCATGACACATTCTTTTAAACAATGCAGTGTAACTCTCTGAGGAGCTACGCGGAATTAAGTTGGTTTCACCAGTCTAAAGTCCAGTTCGGAATCCTGTAAACAAAGTGGTACGTTTTGAATATCCAATACAATCGCGCTTCTCTTCATCAAGATAACAATCATGGCGCATCACCAAGTAAGGGGGAGAACCATCCTTATCATCGCCCCCTCTTAATTAATTGAGTACGACTAAGTACTATTACAGCTAAAGAGTCGGATTACAATGGAGAGTGGCGCTACCATATAAGTAGACCAGACAAAAATTTTTGGTGGTGGTCAAATGAAATCTTGCATCGAGGCTAACTACACTCCCTGCAAAGACAACACAATGGCAGACGTGTCCAATGGAACCGGTACCAATGACCAGTTCCAGTCCACTCTGGACAATGTTGACGAGATGTTTACCAAATTGAGTATCCCAGAAATCCAACGATTATCATCTCAGTATAGTACCATTATTGCAACAACAAAGAATGAATTGCACAATTTAGTTAGCGATAAGTATCGTGATTTGATCAAAATAGCAGAAGACATTGGCGATCTACGAAACAATTCACTCACGATTGAGGAAAAATTACAAGAAATTTCCTACAAACCATCGACATTTGTATCACCTTACAAGGATTCATATGCTAAATTTGAATCCATTGTACGAGATCAGAATGCAACCAAAGCTAAACAAAACTCGAGAACAGTGATTGTTCGCAATGTTATCCAGAAAAGGTTGGCCAAATTGGCCAATAAAATCTCACGTGAAGGGCCCAGTCCTATACTTCACACGTCCAATTTTATACCATTCGTGAAGGAGCTCTACACCATTGAAGTTGTTTTTGGAGATGTGTTGAAGGAAAAGAAGGATCTTCAACAGCAAGTGCACAGCATTAAGTACCACTTGCTTGACTACTTTGAGCATGAAATTTCGGTTTACAATTTCCCCTTGACACTGTTTAATTCGAACGACAAGTTTAGTCTTCGTCAACGATTTTTAGCAAAGGACTTTTTAACGGATCGCAACGCAAAGTTCGTTGATGACATCTCATTCATAGAAGAGGATTTTGATGAATTTCAGGATGACGATGATGCTGAGGAGGATGGCACTGACGATATTCAAGTGAAACAAGAGCGATTTGACAAATTGGACACATTCAAAAACACCAACTACAACAGAAATGTCCTGGCTTTGTGCAACTACTTAGTATGCTATACAATACTATTAAGTGGCACTTCAAATAGCAAAGATATCAAACAAAAATTGATTGACCTCAGAATGAAGTACATAAACAGCTTATTGGCCCTGTCAAGCCAAAACACCCCAATCAATTACAGACTGGTATTTCTGTACTTGGAGAACACATGCACATACCTCAGAAGCTATTTTGGAGACAATAGAGATAGTGATTACTTCCGAACCCTTCGTGATATAGCTAAGCCATGGAGTTTAGTTGAGCTAGTGGGACATAGAGGATGGATTGATGACTCACAAGTTGACTTTGGTGAGTTCTTGGACACTGATGGTGAATACCTAGAAGTCAATCCGAACAGCTCTAACAAAATCGTGGAGTTCATCTCAAGATTAGCTTCTATCTCGTCTCAATCCACAGAAACACCTCCCACGATGGATTTCTTGACTAGTTCGATAGTCAAATATTATACCTTCATAATGAGTTTGAAAAGACTTGATGATGCAACCAAGCTTGTTGGGGTACAATCTCAATTGATTGATCTTGTTTCCAAAACAAAACTACTCGATGAATTGTCGGCAAATTTGGAGAGTTTGATCAAGGAAATCTACGATAACCATGTATCAAAACTAATGAATAACGAGGGAATACTAGGAGCAGTGCAGGATGTGCTAGATAGTGCTGTTTCTGACAGTGTCACTCACAATCCTTTTGACGTCGACGTGGTCAATGTGATGGATTACAACCTTGGGGAGTACATGAAATTGGTCATAAACAAAGGAGATAATACAAACAAAGCGCCATACAACACTACTTACCAGTTGAAGCAATGGCTAAATGAGAGTTTTCAATTGAAAAAGATTACCGATTTCAATCGTGATTTCTCTGAGATGCTCAGAGGAAAGAAGGATATTTATGACTACCTCCCCCAATTGTATCATAGTTTGCGAAGTGATGGTGTCCAGTGGGGCGATTTTACTGGTGACAGTTTGAAGAAACGATTCCAAACACTTTCTACCTCAGTGAACCAGAGCTTTAATCAAGAGATTTCAAAATTTAGTACATCTTTGTTTGAGTTGAGCTCAGAAGAGAGAGAGGTAAGCAAATTAATTTATCTTATTGGTCTTTTGACGAGTTTGCGTAATGAGATCAAGTCAAAAATCGCTGCCACGAATAGTGATACAGGCGCATTGATGACTGCAGTAGATTCAAATATTGACAGCATTTTCAAGAAAGTTGTATCTCATGTATTAGATGGGGAGGTTTACAACCTTAGGCAATTGATTATAGCAAAAGAGTCCCAAGCTAATGAGGTGGATATACCTACGAGGCCTAATATTCAATTGGCTCTGAAAATGTATGAGGTAGCTCAAGCCTTTCTTACGCAAGCTTCGAAGATTGAACCTCATAACGTTGATTTGTTTCTGAACTCATCATTGGTACCTAGCCAATTTATAAAAGTCAAGAATGAATGGTTTGAGAAGCTGATTGAAGTTATTGTCTTTCAAATTAACTCATCAATGAATGAGAGTGATAAAGCTGATGTAAAAGAGGAGGAAGCGGGGGCAACTACCTGTGACACGGGAACCGAATCAAAAGCAAGTAAAGATGCTAACCTGAATGACAATGCTGTAGATGAGGCAAAGCAGAATGAAGCATCAGATTTCAACAGAGACGCAAATGAATCACAAACTTACATTTTACAAACAGCAGCAAACATTGCGTTTTTAAAGTTATTCTACAAACCCAAAATCAATGCAGAGGACATCAAAAGTGTAATTGACGCCCTTTACAATAATAAAAATGCGGAAAAATTCAACGAAAACATGTTGGAAATTATCGCTAGTGGCATTTCTTCATTTTACAAAACTAGAAAGAATGTATATTTACCGCTACTGTGATAACACTTTCACTTTATATATATGTATAAGTATACTCAATAGAGATAAATCTTCAGGCCATTTTTTGTCATATCTTTCAATACTTCAAAAGTTTCCTTTATATCCCAAATGTTCTGCTTTTTTTGGTCAAGGTACGAGTTATCAACAAGAATAATCTTGATTTCATCTCGTTTCAATTGTGAATCGAGACTATTCAATACTTTTTGCAATCTTCCTGGTGTACAACAAAGTACTCTTGATCGTGTTGATTTAACCAAATTCAAATCAATTTCCAACTTGTTTTTGTTGATGAGTTTTAAAGAACCTCCATTTAAATCCTTTGTGGCACGATGGACATCACATGCTCGTATCGCTGACATGGATACAATGGCTATGAATTTGCGATCTTCTTCAACTTGTTGTTGATCATCTTTCTCGTCGTCATTTTTGACATCTTTGCCTTTCTTTGCATTCTTTTTACTCTTTGATTTCGTCAGCTGTTGTTGCTTTCCAGGTAGCATATTCTTAAATCTTTGATTGATGTAATCCAGCAAGTTATCCAATGTTCTTGGCTTGGTAAATTCAGAAGTTGATCGGATATCATTCTTTGTAAAATACAACTCACTCAATTCTAATGCTGATAGATTTGCATGTTTCCTACTGATTTTGGTGTTGATGAATTCCGCTATCACTTCAGGACTTTGCTCTAGTGACATGTTTCTCTTTTGTTGAATATCCAATTCCATTTTCATTTTCTTCTTGTTTTGAAAGTTTGAAAAGTCCTTTTTACGTTTTCGTTGGTTGGACTCTTGATCTGATTTGGTTGTTGTTTCTCCACTGATAATGGCGGGTTCCGACGGAGGTTGTAACGATGTGGCCAACTCTCCTTCATCTTCTGAATTCTGCACATCATATTCTAAACCATCATTAAGGTCATCACCTTCAGCTCTTGCTATATCTACCATTGTATCTTTTGTAATGTAGTGTAAAGGGTCTGGTAAATTGATCTTGTAGAAATTGAGATGAGATAATATACTTTTTCAATCAGAGTTACAAAAACAAAAATTTTCCTTCTTTAAGTGTAGTTTTACTTGGTCTACACCATGATTAGAGTATTAACTAACCGGTGTGCAATCCTACCGAGAGCGTCCCTTTTTCAAAAGAGAAATATCATTATCAATGCTGACCTACGAACAAGGTTAAACGAGTCACAAAATTATCCTGTTGTGGTAATCGGAGGTGGCCATGGGGGATGTGAAGCAGCAACTGGATCAGCAAGATCAGGGACTCCAACCACTTTGATAACTCCTGAAATAGCCAAAATAGGTACAGCGTCGTGTAATCCGTCAATGGGAGGTGTTGGTAAAGGAACACTATTACGTGAGGTTGATGCACTTGATGGCGTTAGTGCTCGAATCACCGATAAGGCAGGTATCCATTTCCGTATATTGAATGCTTCCAAAGGTCCAGCAGTACATGGACCACGCGCACAAATTGATAGAATGATTTACTTGAACGAGATGCAAAGGGAAATATGCAATTACGAGAATTTGTCAGTGATTGAAGCTCAAGTGAAAGATATCATAATCGAGCCAACTAATTCTGAAGATTATGATGGTCGAGCATTCGGAACTGTCAAAGGCGTGATATTAGAGGATGGTAGAATATTAAAGTGTGACAAAGTGGTTGTCACTACAGGTACGTTTTTAGGGGGTGAAATACACATTGGTCTCAAGGCATTCCCATCGGGGAGAATGGGCGAAAAGGCAACTTTTGGACTATCAAAAACATTCAGAGAAGCAGGATTTCGATTAGGAAGGTTGAAAACGGGGACCCCAGCAAGATTGTCTGCAAAGACAATTGATTTTTCTGGCTTGGTAGAACAACCGTCTGACTTCCCACCTCAACCAATGTCATACTTGAACGACCGTGTTGACCTAGAGGATCACTTGGTCAAGTGTTATCAGACACAAACAACACCTGAATTCCACAAGATGATTTCTGATAATTTGGATAAATCAATTCACATCAGGGAAACCGTCAAGGGACCCAGGTACTGCCCCAGTATCGAGTCCAAGGTTATCAAGTTCCCACAAAAGCAATCTCATGTGGTATGGCTAGAACCTGAAGGATTGGACACCGATCTTATCTATCCAAATGGAATCTCATGCACAATGCCAGAGGATATACAAGAGCAAATTGTCAAGTTGATGCCTGGGTGCGAAAATGTGAAAATGGTGCAACCGGGATATGGTGTGGAATACGATTACGTTGACCCAAGGGAACTCAAAGTAACTCTCGAGACAAAATTGGTCAACGGATTGTATTTGGCAGGTCAAATTAATGGAACCACTGGATACGAAGAAGCTGCTTCTCAAGGTTGCATTGCTGGAATCAACGCTGGCCTTTCGTATTTGAACAAACCATTATTGGAAATGAAGAGGTCCGACGGTTACATTGGTGTCTTGATTGATGATTTGATAACTAAGGGAGTAGAAGAGCCGTATAGGATGTTCACCTCAAGATCAGAGTTTCGAGTATCTATTCGTTCAGACAACGCAGACAAAAGATTGACCGAATTGGGGTACAAACTTGGAGTTGTTGGTCACGACAGATATGAATACTTCAAAAATGAAGTTCAACAATTTAACGATATCAAAAATCATTTAAAAAGTCTTCGACTTTCTGGCAAGACTTGGTCGCCTGCACTATCAGGAGCTGCCACCGATTTGAGATCAAGCAACAAAGTTAATGGTTGGAAATTGTTATCATACAAGGGAGTTTCAATCAAGGATGTCCTCCCCCATATCGACAAGTTCACCGGAGGCAACACCCCATCATTCTATCAACATTTGACCAATAGATTAATGAATCGTATTGATGTGGAAAGTGATTACGAGCCATTTATGTCCAAAGAGAAAGCTCACTTGAACGCCTACGAAGCAGATGAGAATCTACTTTTGCCAACAAACTACAATTATACGAACACTGGAAATTTAAAGATCTCCTATGAAGCATGCTCCATTCTTAACACGATTCAACCAAAGACAATCGGACAAGCACGTCGTATTCAGGGGATAACACCCACTACCATTTTTGAACTTTTGAAACTTGTGAGAGGTAACCAAAAACAATATGCTGCTGCTTCTGCTTGTCATTGAAGAAAGGAAGAGAGAAAAGTCTAGAATTGTATTATTTGTACATAGTTATACAACTTCGTCATCATCATCAGTGTCTTTATTTTTAAAGTCAACATCCTCTTCAATTTCTTGCTCGGGAAATTGCTTGTCGTCAGTTTCGGTACTCCCGCTCCCATCACCCTCATTAGAGCCATTAACATCCTCGTCATCACGCTCCTTTTCCTTTTCATTGCTAGCTTGTTCAATTTCACCTTCCTCTTCGTCACCAATAAACAACCCACCTTCTTCACCCGTTTCAAGCTCCGAAAGAGCCTTCTCAACACTATTTTCTAGATCTATGATCAACTCAAGAGGAAGGTTTTCTTGAGCTATATCAAATATTCGTTCGATATCACCCATTGTCTCCCCGGTACCTCCAAAATTAATCTGACGAAGGTACAATATCAAATCCGACATGTCCACATTTCGCGAATCTCTCGAAAAGGCATAAAGTTTTAAGCTGTTCATTAAGTTTTGTAAAAAATCCTCTGAACTTGATTGAAAAAGCTGTAGTATACTAGTTGGAAGTTTTTCAAGTTGCGATGGATTGGGATTCAGAGAGTCCGACCCCACTTTTTCACGATTTAGTAGATTCATTGTAATAAAGTCGATTTCCAGGATACCGATAGCTTCATCTTTTGAATTACTCGTCGAGCTTTCCTCAATCGGTTGTTGGTCACCCTTATCAGAAACATCAACTGCACTGAAGGTGTCTATTTCCACTTCTCCGGTATCAGGTGCGTTGTGAAATACATCAAACATGCTCTCGGTTGGGGAAATTGGTGTGTTCTTGGTTTCTGACTCCATTTGGGGGCTAGTGTCTGTGTCCTCCATAATGGCTTCAGTTTGAACAATCTTTTCAGATACGTTGGGTTCTGCATTGGATTTTGCAATCGATGGGTTTATTTCACTGCTTGCCTCTGACTGTTCTGTTTTTCCTGCAGACCGTTTCACAATTTCTACATCGGAAGCGACATACTCGCAGCTCTCAAGAATAACTCCGTTGTCGTCATCATTTTCTTGTGAACTTTTAAAGTTGGAATTATCGACAATCTTCTTTTCTTGCAAGTTTGAGGCAGCACTTGGATGCACAGTTGACATCGACTTCAATGGCTCTAACGTTTCGTGGTTTTTTCCATCTCCTGACTCTTCAGTCTTTTCGTTTTGGCTTTCCACTTCGGAAGCGTCATGTTCACTTTTGTCCATTTCGCTTGCAGCTACATCATCCTCTGAAAGGAGTGGTTGCACCATCGCTGATGTCTCATTATCAACTTTCTTAGATGTTGATACCACTTTGTTTTTCTCATGCTCCGTTTCCACGTTGTCACCCTGGCTTACCTGGAGTGGAGTTTCTTCCTGATCATTCATCTCAGGAGCAGGCTGTTCTGTATGTCGCACTTGAAATGGAGCGTTCTCATTATTACGACTTTCCTCGATTGCTTTTTCTTGAATTAACTCTGGCTGCTCTTGGTGCTGAATATCTATTCGAGGATCTTCTTTATTGACAACAGATGCCTCGTTTGTATTCACAATTGGCTCCAGCGTCGTCACATCCTCGCGCGTAGCTACGAGAAGATCGATATTCGGTTGCATCACGTTCTCCTCAATCAATGCCACATTCTGGTCTGGTAGGTTACCATTAACAGCGCCTGGCGCTATATCTTGATCAACCAGGGGTAGTTTGAGATGTGAAGCACCATGATATTTGAAAAACTCACTATTTGTGTCCTCGACATCTTTGTTCACTGCCAGTTCAATTGGTTTTTCTTTTCCCGGAGATCCGAAGGTACTCACTTCGTGTTGTATTGGCTCAATCGTGAAGTCAGGCTTTGCACCAACAAGCTTCCTCTTTTTCCGTACTGGTTTTCTGTAGTCAGGTTGTGATAGTTGCTCATGTGGCTCCGAATTAATATTGCTTTGATGCACCTCGCTGGTGACAGACTCACCCTGATACACATCGCCGATGACAGACTTGCTCCTTGGGGTCTTCAACTTCTCAGCTTTGGCCATCTGAGCTTGCAAAATCTTTTGCAAATACGAAATTGGCTTCTTTTGGGGTTCACTTCTGACTGGAGGTGGGGTTTCTTCCAGTCGGGACCGCATCTCAATTTGGATCTGCATATCATCTAGTTGATTAGGGCTTTTGTATTTGCCATTGTCCTCGACGGGAAAAGTTTCTGCCGTTCCAGGTTTGTCAATTCCACTGGACACAGGTGGCGTGTCATAAACGTTTGTATCTCCCCCATGCGACACTCCTTCAACGGGTTCCAATGATACAAGCGCATTGTAAACATACCGTAGGTATTCCAATGTAATCGGACCCAAGTAATCAACATTATAGAAGGATTCTTTTTCGTTGGACAATGAGTTGGACCTTGGTGAATTTCCACGATCTGTCGAGTACGTCAAACTAGGAAGATTGGTGAAAGGATTGCCTGAACTTAGAGCACTGACTTGTTGAGTTTTTCTTGGAGAGCTTGAAGGAGACGCTAGCCTTGCTGTAGTTTGAGAGAGCTCATGGGCGGGAAGATGGATATTGAACTTTGTAGGTGATTGCAAACTTGGTATAATATTTTGGGAAAGTCCAGTGAATGGTCCTCCGTTGACCCGACGCGGCGATGTTGAAGCCGAATCGACTCCCTTCTGATCGTCATGTTTGGCATCAAGGCTTGACATATTACACCCCTGGATCAACTGATGGAAACCCCCCTTGTGATTGATTTTTTGTTTACATTTTGTGTTTTTGTACTTTACAAAGTTGCTACCAATTTCAATTTCAAGAACAGGTTCAGAAGGCTCGGTTTGGATTTTTCGGTTCCCATTAGATTGCTGTTAAAGGGACACCTAGTCAAGTTCACCAATTACAATGTCCAAGACGACGACGACGACAAAAGCGCCTAGTCCGGCTATTCCAAGGGCTGACAATGCCCAACAAGGCGACAATTTGCTCACTGCATTGGTCTCTGGTTGCACTGCCGCTGCATTTACTGCTACAGTTACCTACCCATTTGATTTTATAAAAACTCAACAACAAATCAATAATGACGCATACATGAAGAAATGGAATATTCCTGGAAATTACCCAGCTACATTGGGCCAAATGTATAAAGGTGGAAGTGCATTAGTGTTGGGAGCAGTTGTCAAGAATGGGGTTAGGTTAGTTTCGTACAATTGGGCATCCAAATTTATGTCCATTGATTCCCACCATGGTGAAACAAACAAGACAACGGCACCACGTATTGTTATTGCTGGTATAATGAGTGCAACAATTGAAACCGCTTTTTTGATACCGTTCGAAAACATTAAAATTACAATGATACAGAATCAATCATTAAAGAATGAATTGACTAGAACAAAGGATATTGGCTATGACATCACGGGAACTAAAGTAGGCCATCACTCACACCATCATCAACAACATAGTCCTCACGCACCAACAGCTAAGTCCATTTTTGCACGTCAATATGTGTCACCCAATTCGTACTATTCTGCTGAAATATTGGATACCAAGAAGCATAAAGGTCGTTTTCTGGCTCCAATTCCTAAAGGTGTACAAAACATGGAAAGTTTGAAAGTCCACTACAATAAGCACCCGTCTTTGACTTTATTCGGTACCGTTAAGGAAATGTACAAATTGAAAGGGATAAGAGCTTTTACTGTTGGTACCTTCATCACCTACACGCGACAAATTGCACTTTCATGGGTTTGGTTTTCCTCGTATAATGCCATGCGACAATTGATCAACCCCCACCAAACTGAAAACGCATGGTTTGGACATAATCATACTCTCGTGCAACTGCTTGGATTACACACCATATCATCGTTTGCCGTTATTGCCGTCACTCAGCCATTGGATGTTGTCAAGACCCATATGCAGCTGAAAAATGGGAAAGCAATTTACAGAGACTCTTTGAGCACAGCTTACAAGTTGTTTATGAAGCAAGGACCATTGGCTTTATTTAAAGGTGCACTTCCTAGATTTGTCAAAGTCTTGGTTAGTGGCGGAATGACTGGTATTATCTATGAATATGTTGAGAATGTGGTTAATGCTGCTGGTGGCCAAGCAATGTTTAAGCTTGAGTAAGGCTATCATTTCTCGAGATAAACTGGTATCAACACTTCACCGCTTTTATGAACTACACCATTAAATGACTTGGCTAAGAGTCCACCACTATAACTTGGCTGACTAAAGGCTATTTGATTTTTGCGCAATACTTGACCATAAATGGAGTTTGCCATTACACAATTCAACAATTCTTTGCCCAACCCGTGTTGCCTCCAATCAGCAGAAATCCAAATTCGAGAAACACCTATACGAATGTTCTTCACAATTTGATGAGGAACGATTGTTTGAGTTTTGTGCATCATCCAATTGGCTTCATTTATAGAATCCGTCGTACATAGACCAACTGCTTTACCTCCAACTAGAACGACAAACGCTTTACTAGATTCGTGTTCGCTCGACTTCCATTCTTTGGAATCGTAACTAGCATTTAGCTCTCTATTGACCATTTCCAATATCTGCTCTACTTTCTCCACTTGTCTTTTGTTGCGTTTATCAATTGTTTGAATGTGGACTTTGAAACGCTTGGAGGTGATGGTGCGTTTCAATTTCCCCAACGCGCTTGACTTTTCTCTACGCACTACGACAAATGAGTTTAGTGGCTTGGAATTGAGTGATGTCGGCCAAGTTATTCCGCTTGTAAATTGTGTATGATACCTCTTGTGCACTTCCACATCGGCGCGTACTTGTAAGCTATATGCCATGCCACAGACGCGACATGTGTTTCTTTTGAAGGGGATTGCTAATATTGACTGGATCTTCTTGTCATTTTTACTCCCGCTCATGTCATAATGTATGCGTAAAGCGAATTGAGGTATCTCGAAAGGTTCTGTGTGTGTGAAACTTTTTATGCCTCGGGAATTAGTCGTGCCATGAATGAGACAGACACTCATTTCTTTCATTTTTCTCTTCACCAAACATCCGATTCTTTTTCCCCCAGATCTACTCCATTCTAACAAGCAGTTCCCAACACTCAAAAATGTCATCTGAATACGCCAATCTTTTACCCAAAAATGGGAAATGGAAACAACAAATCACAGACTTTTTAACCGAGGATGTGCCTTCGTTCGATTTTGGTGGATTTGTCGTTGGCGCCAAACCAGAAACAGCATCATTATACATGAAACAAGAAGGATTGATATGCGGTGTGCCTTTCGCTGCTGAAGTCTTTAAACAATGCGATTTAAAAGTCAAATGGCATCGTGAAGAAAAGACGTATGTTACGGCTGAGGAATTGGAACAGAATGGCGGCAAGATTGTCGTGGCCACTGTTTCTGGTGCTGCTAAAAATATTTTGTTGGCCGAAAGAACTGCATTGAATTTGTTGGCTAGGGCTTCAGGTGTAGCTACTCAGTCTTACATTACCAAGAAGTTGGCCGACGAGAATGGATATACTGGGTTAATTGCTGGGACAAGAAAGACTACACCCGGATTACGATTAGTTGAAAAGTATGCCATGCTAGTTGGTGGTGTAGATACACACAGGTATGACTTGAGTTCAATGGTTATGTTGAAAGATAACCATATTGCATCAACTGGAAGTATCACCGATGCAGTAGCGAAAGCAAGACTGGTTTGTGGGTTTGCTGTCAAAGTCGAAGTTGAAGTAAGTTCAGAAAAAGATGCAAAAGAGGCTATAGATGCTGGTGCTGATGTTATCATGTTGGATAATTTCAAAGGAGATGAATTGAGAAAAGTGGCGCAAAATTTGAAAGAGCATTATAAAGGAGGTAACAAGGCATTCTTGTTGGAATGTTCAGGCGGGTTGACATTGAACAATTTGAGCAGTTACCTTTCAAACGATATTGATATTTACTCTACGTCATCAATTCACCAAGGTACGGGTATCGTTGACTTTTCATTGAAAATTGACGTCTAACAGGTACTAAAGGAGATGTATATAATCACGCTATCTAATTGATGAAACACTTTTAAGTTCGATGCTTTGAAAACCGGTATTGTTACCCAATACTGTGTTAACATTTTGTAGAATTTTAGCAGTTTCAGTATCAGGACTGTCGGGTATGATGTCCTCTTGATTTTCTCCGCCTTCCTCTTGCAAATCGAGACCATCTTTGGACTCCAACTCCACTCTAGAGCTCAGCAGTACACCAGACATGCTACTAGATCCACTAGCTAAACTCAAATCCTTCAATAGATCAGAATGACCAAGATGCTCCACCGGTTTAGAATCCACCTGCATGGGCTGAATCTTTTGCGGTACATTTTTTTTACCGTAGCACCTTATAGCTCTAATATGGCTATCTTTACCTTCTTGATGATTCGCCAATATGAATATCTTCACCATGAAGCACTTCAATACCCCATCATTTCTGATGCCATTGAATATTATATGAGACCACCCAATAGGTTGGTTGAAATTGACTGTGCAAACTTCGATCAAGTCCCACCCTTCACTGCTACCAGCCATGATTCTAATCTTACTAGGTGTATAGCTTTCATCAAGTGAGTAATTGGTGAATATTGATATTCGCTCTAGCGCAACTTTCTTGATAAAATGGATAGTTATGGAATGTGGATTGGCTAAGTGATTATTCATCAATGCTGAACTATTAGGGTTGGTATTATTACCACCATTACTTCCATCACTTTGCCAGTACGTTTCAGGATTATCTTCTCGCAACTGTGCCAAACCGAATCCTTGTTTATAGGATGACAATTTCCAAGTTGCCAATGGTGATAAATCAACCAATTGTAAATCTTCAACTTCTTGTAAACCCTTCATGTAGTACACTCGTTGGATCTGCTCTAAACTTGGTTGAGTTGACGAGTCATCCATTTGCAGCGTGTGTCGATCATCAACAGCTTCATAATTGTGATGACTCGACGTTGTACGATGACCAATCATATCATGGTCAATCAGTTGATCACCAACATCTGCCACTCCTTCAGTCATAATAGGATCATTGCCAGACTGGACACCGCTTTGAGCGATTCTATTGAATGAACCTTCGAGTCGTTCATCTTCATCCTCGTCATCCTCGTCAATCAGTTGCATAAAAGCATGGTGAATTCTGCTTGATTGATCATTGGCTAGGGAGCTAGACCTTATCGAATCACGTATCTCTTCGGGTGTAAATGGTGGTTGTACTTGCACCTCATGCTGATGCATACCTAGATTAGTGGAGTCGTGGTGTGATTCAGACATTTGCGTTTCTAAAACTTCATTACTCTGATGATGTTGTGTATCATGTGAATTATCTAGTCGGCTAAACAGATCAGCAGTACCCTCTGTGTTATTGGTAGAGTTGTTAATTCCAAAACTTATATTATCCCAATACCCTAATGAATTCATAACTAGGAAATTTTTGTGGAGGGACTCGTTAAAAGTTTGTTTTCCTATAGTGAAGTTCAAAAGGTGAAATTTTGTGTCTACACATATGAATGCACCTTACAAAGAGAGTACATGAGGTATACTAAATAGCAATAAACAAACGTGTTTCTATTTCGCAAATGGAGTCACCATTTACAGAACAAGATTATATAATCTAAATCATTCACTTTATTGGTCTATTTCTTACCCTTCTTCTTTTGTCTCTTTTTTTGCGACTTTGTCAATGGCTTAGCTTCACCATCTGTGTCAGGTTTTGCGTCGTCTTCAGCCTCGACATCATCCAGCTCTTCCTTTTCTTTTTCACCAGCATCATCATCGTCATCTTCACCAAACTTATCAACATTTTCATCAACATCCACAAGGTCAGCCTTTGTTGACTCCTTTTCTACTTTGTCAGACGTGTCTTTTTCCTCCGCGACTTGCGACTCTTTGTTGTTATTCAGTACAGGTTCTGGCTCCTCTAATACTGATACAGATGTGGCCGATCTCGATCCGGTGACGTCTTTCGTATTTTCATTTTCTTCGATCCGCAATTCTTGAAAATCATTTTCAAGAGGCTTTTCTTCCTTTAACTCTTCCTTGGACACAGTGGGCTCAACCTTTGACGACTCTGGTTTCAGTTTGCCATCAATAATAGTTTCCTTTGGTATAATGAATGAACTTGAGTTGTTATCAAGGTTGACCAAAGGACTGGAAACGACTGGTTTATTCTTTCCTTGACTGGCACTCAAACTGGTTGATGAGTTGTTCTTCGAATACGGTGTCTTCAAGTTTACATTTGATCCACTTCTTGATTGATTCAAATATGGACTACTTCTACCTGACTCATGGGCTTTTTTAACTGGTTTTGGAGGCTGATAAGCAGTCTGAAAGTTTTCAGTCAATCCATATTTCTTCAAGGCTCTTCTCTTCAACACCTCAATATAGCTTGGCCTACTTCTCGTTGCGTTTTTACCAAATTCTTTGCCATCTCTGTCATAAAAACTCAATTCACCTTGATTCTCATCTTCATCTCCAATCATGAAATCGCCATCTCTGTCAGACGACAAGAACCCCAATTCTTCTTGGTACTCACTCGAATCAATTAAAAAATTACCAGATTCTAGATCAGTAGTAAATTCAAATATAAACTCTTGTAAACTGTGAGCAATGACCAATTTTGTATCGAAATCACGACCAAACAATATAATTTGTCCCCAAGTACCATTTGGTCCCGGATTCAAATCCATAGCAACTTGGTTTCCAATGTTGTCTTTAAGCAATATTACCCATCCTTTGTTATAATAAAAAGGCTGGATTGCATTAGGTGGAATAGATCTTTGGTTTGTGATAAATGTAGCAGCTTGTTTCTGGTAGTGCTGCTGCTGCTGCAGACTTCCCTCTTTTAATTCATTTTGTTTCTGTTGATGTTGAGCCATATATTGTTGTCTTTCTAATCTCTCGGCAACTTTATTCCATAAAATATTCTCCTCGACAATACTTTCTAAATCCAACAACACCAATCCCATGATTAATCCAGTCGGTTTACCACCTCTCAACTGACCATCATGCCTTTTATAAAATTGTCTAAAATCTTCAGGTAGGCTTTTTGAACCACACTTTAGATCTTGCAAAAACTCATTCAAATCAGCTGAAGTAACACCATCATTAAGATTGTCATCCAACTCTGGGTATTCCTCGTCAATCCAATGTTCAATACGATCCCACAATGAGTCTATCGATGGCAAGGGGGGTAATCCATTGGCATCAAAATTTTGAAGTTGAACGTCTTGACCCAACTGACTTTGCGAAGATCGTAATCCTGGTCTATAGAAGCCACCTGCTGTAGAATCATTCAATGACAGCCTTGATGCGTTTAAATCTGCATTAAGGTTCATTGTTGAACCATTAGGGTGTGCACCACCAGCTGAGGATCCAGTGAAATCATCATTGTCATTGTTTTGCGTCCTGTAAGGTGAATCATAGGATGCATAATGATCGTTGGTGGTAATGGAGTGAACAAAAGCTTTAAAGTTATCAAGAAATCCCATCCTGTAAAAATATTTGTAGTAGCGAAGGTCTAGTATGAGGTCAACGGAAGGAAGGGAGGGGGGTATGATTCAACGTGAATACGACAACAAACAACAAACAACAAACAAATCGCAGGAAAATGAGAACAGGAAAAAAAAAAAAAAAAAAAAAAAAAAACTTTTAAACAATTCGAGAGAGAAGGAGAAAGAGGCGTGACGTGGATTCACACACACACAAACATGAAATTTCGAACAATGATCCAAAAACACGCTTAATAAGCACCATCTGAGGTTAGATGTTGATGCTAGGCATAGATAGGTGTAGAGGTGTACCATTTGTACTACTTCCGAGTGAATCCAATGGTACTCAAAGTAAGGTCGAGCTAAATAGGCTATGGATTTCACGTGAACTGGTTTATTACGTAATTATCATAAAGTCGTGTTTCAATTATCCACACTATTAAAGCCACCAACACAAATTTCACAAAAAAATAAAAGACGAGAAATAGAGATAATTGAGATTAGCTACAAAAGTCTACTGTGATCCCCATTCATACAAAGTGGTGCCATAATGGCAACCACGTTATAGCCTGCAGTATCTCTAAAGTCAGGCACTGATTTCACGATTGGACACGTAAACGGACAATTACGTCCACAAATTGCACAGACATCCACAATTACCGTCTCTAACCTCAATTTACATCATCGATCATCTCAGTGGAGCCTTGTGATTCAACAAATAATCGCTAATCACATCACCAAAAAATTCAGTCACTAACTCTTTATCACTCAATTGTGTCAATTTATCGATATCCTCCATTAGCTCGTAATTGATCGCCTCTGAGACTTTGGAGTCTTGTTCATAGTTTGGATTATTCAACACTTTATGTCTCATCCAATGTGCGGCAGTCGGTATTTCACCGCTAGCTCGTTTTGAAACCAACAAAAGGTAAAATTTCAATCTGATCAACGTTTGAGCACATTTGGTGTTGGGACAATGCTGACACGATTCCGGGACCAACTCAGTTGCAATTAACTTGATGATTAAGCTTATCAAGCCGGGGAATTTACCATCTCCGTTGATGATCTCGTTGATGGTGTATCGTTGATCCATGCCAAAATCATCGACATCATTTACATCTTCAACTGTCTTGCCCTCGCATCCCTTCTTGTTCTTTGCTATAGATCCATTCATTTGGGTATGGTTAGCAACTCCATTCCCATTAGTCCTTCCATTCATACCAGCAAGACTTGCACTCGAAGCATATCCCTTGAGATATACAGGGCCATCTTCCAAAACGTCGTTTCCTTCCATCAAAAACCTATCAAACCAAGTAAAGTCATATCCCGTAAAATCATGATAGTCCAAATTCCAAGAATCCATTGACTTGAACCAAAATTTATCATTCAATACAGAATCAACCCTGTGAGCTAATGTCATATTCAATTCCACCTTCAGAATGGGGATGTAGAAGTTTGGTCTGAATTTCAAAATAGCTCGTGATAGTAACGTAATGAAGGATGAAAATGCCGCGTTTTCGAAATCAGTGACTTGAACCTCCATTGGTCTGAACTCAACCCTCCATCCTGGCTTGTCACTAAAATCGATTTTGCCATTGGTATCACTTTCGTATAATGCTGGTGGTTTGAAGCGTAGTGTTTGCCAATTAGTACTTTGCAAATTCTCAAAATGATCATTACTCAATTTGTTATCCTGATTGATTCTCTCACTAAATATAACCAATGGATCTCTGATAAACAAATGGGCAAAATGGTTGGCCAAATACTTGTCAAATTGTCCCAGTTTGTCATTTATCAAACGTTTGTAGATTTTGGAGTTTATTGGCGCATTCAAATCGTTGAAAGCATCCTTAAAATAGCTTGTATCATAGTTGTGATCCCCGAGATAGTTGTCAACTGAGCCGTATCGCGATTTAGGAACCCTTTGAATAGGCTTGCCATCTTTTGTGTAAAGATCCTGCAAATCCCCATAAGCATTCACGCTGTGATTGTTCACCTGTAAGTTTTCCTTTTCATCAATGTCCAATCCACCGAATAGGTGATAGTTTGGATACGGCTCTTCTGACTTTTCCACAAATGTACGATCATCAACAGCGCCACAAATGACATTCCACCTCACATCCTGATCAACCAAGTAGCCTTTGAATATAGGTGCTGCACCAGTCAAACTCAACAATATTGGTGCCACTGGTACTAAAGCGTCATACAAGTATCTCGCCTGGTCGATGTTCTCACACTGCATGGTAATTTGTAAGCAACTGGAGCCCATGCCAAATCCCATTGAATCCATATATACATGCCCCGGCTTGGAAGCACCAATGTGGGGCTCTTTATCGCTCTTGAATAGTTGACGATTGGTTGGTATCGAATCATCTAGTAATTTTGTACGTTTATCTGGGTACATGGGTAAATTCATGGCAACCTTGTGACCTTTTCTTTTACGAATATTGGCTGTTAACGTGGGGAATCGAGCATGCCGATTGATAATCTCATCGGGTAAAAACAATGATTGTGATGCAGGTCCAATGGGTTTGGCGGGTGGTGAAGTAAACGTTCCACATCCCATTCTTGGAAATGCAGTGATTGTCAATGGCTTGATATGTTTGGGAAGTTCGTCAGTACTCAACTCCCTTCGTTTGATCATATTATCCTCAACATAGACATAATCCTCAAGTCTAGTTCCATCGTATGGCTTTGCTGGAGTAGCCTCTATCATGTATCTACCATACTCAGGATGAAACAAAACATTATTCTCTTGAGCCTTCGGAAGTGATTTGGTCTCATCATTCAAGTCGTCCAAAACAAAGTCTTTGTCAATGGCCAACTTTGCCGTCTTCAGTTGCTCATCTAAATCAACCAACATGTACTCAACCTCGTCCCCCCAAAAAAATCGATCATTGTCTCTGTTGTAGTGTTGACGAAATATGTTTATCAACTGAGTGATACCATTGTCTCTAACGTGTTCATTATGTTTCTTTGACTCGTGCCAGTCTAGTGGAGTACCCAAGGAAAGCAATCCCATGGATGTATGTGATGTATATGGCTAATCAACGGATATTGATACTGGTTGGAAAATTAAAAAAAAAAAAAAAAGAAAAAAAAACACCGACAAAACTGTGGTTGCTAAAACGGCGTTGCAAATGTAGTCGAAGAGACTGCCTGTGGAGAAAAGATTTTGTTCAGATTTGGGCTTTGTTGAGGAATCAGGGGTAACAAGGGTGGTTAGCTGTACAAGTATACTTGAATGCCCATAAACTCAGTCTCCTGTGATATCTCTCTTTCTTCTTTGACTCTTTCTATTGCTCAAAGATGTGGGATATGCAAATTTAATAAAAGATATTTAATTTAATTTTATTTTATTTAATTATTTTTTTTTTTCGTTTGAATGAAAATGGGGATACAATTGCTCCGAAGATTTGATAATAGCCTTGACAATAATGAATAGCTTGAGCCAATGGGGGTTGAGATAACTCGCAAAGTAGAGATGAGAGCAGTACAATGAATGTTTTATACCTACTGAACGATGGGGATCCTATTTAAAATGACACTTGATATCTTCAGTAAAAATAGATTACTAAGCAGAGACTTTCGCTTTGTGATTGAAAAAATGTTCTTGATTCTCTTCACATCGGCTTGCGTGCGATGCTGACCCGAATCAAGAGAGTCGTCCCACACCTACCCGCACCAAAGGCAAGCAGTAGCACCCTGAATTTTTTTATTTTTTCATTTTCCATTTCTCTCGCGCCGGATGGAACGAAGGAATTTGTTAGCCGCTTAGCTTTTTGGAACATTTAATGCACAGTTTGAAAAAAGAAAATATTAGATAAATGACGAAAAGTCACGTGATGGGTGTATTGGGTTTCCTGATTCGTATAGAGAAAAGTATGCGTTGCTTTATAAGATTCATTACTATGATTTAGTGAGCGGGTTGGAGAACAAGAGGGCGTTACAGTGATGATGAGTCTATGAGCGTCGTGGAGCAACAAGTTGACCTCGTATTGTTTGTCTGCATTAAAATAAGTATCTAGATTTTGGTGACCAAATTGCTGCAAAAAATAGTTGACCAACCTCTAAGACGTGAACCTTGATGAGACACAATTCACCGAGTTAGTGCAACAGGGATATCGCAATTTCTTTCGAGTAAACACGCGAAAAACCAGCACTCGCCTTTTGCAATATGTGTTGTGTTAGAAGCGAAATGCGATATCTACAGTAGTAGTGGTTTTGGAAGTAGTCTCAGGACTTGTTGAATATTATAAATAGGCAATAAATATACGGTTTCTGTAAAACCTTCTTTTTCCCAAAGGGCAAATGCGGTTCCATTTATTATCAATAAGTGACATCAAAAACCAGCACCGAGTGCATTACCTCATCTCAGCTTTGTAGTTGTGGGTTTGTAAGTCGACTCTACAAATTCACGAGATCCTTAGCTTTTCAATGTTTATTCCTCACTATACTTTAATACAATCCTTCAGCATTGTCAACAATACATCCTTCTTCTCCTTCCTTCTTTTCAACCAACTCTCCAATCACAAGTGCACCTTTCTCACCAGCATTCTCCAAGCTTTCCAAAACTTTATCGACATTTGCCCTGTCAACAATCAAAACCATACCAACACCTAAATTGAATGTCTTTAACATATCGTGAACTGGTACTTGTCCTTGTTTGCCAAACCATTTGAAAATTTCTGGAACTTGCCACTTACTTATATCAACTTTTGCTTGTAAATGCTTAGGTAACGCACGTGGAATATTCTCGACTAATCCACCGCCAGTAATATGGGCTAACCCTAATACCAAACTTTCATTTATACTAGGCAACAATTGCTTGACATAAATTTTTGTGGGCACGAGAACCTCCTCACCAATTGTTTTAGATTTACTCCATGGTGCTGGTGATTGATAATCAAAATCGCTAATTTCAATGATTTTACGCACCAATGAAAACCCATTGGAGTGGATACCGTTTGACCTCAATCCAATGAGAACATCACCAGCCTTCATGTCGGCAATTTTAGGCAATATCTTGTGTTTGTCAACAGCACCAACGGCAGTACCGTTAGTATCGTAATGTCCTTCATCATACATTCCTGGCATTTCAGAAGTTTCACCGCCAACCAAAGCACATCCAGCTTGAATACATCCATTTGCTACACCCTCCACAAATTGAGCAGCTACTTCGATATCCAACTTACCAGTGGCAAAATAATCCAAAAACATCAATGGTTCGGCACCTTGCACAACCAAATCATTCACATTCATGGCTACCAAATCGATACCCACGGTGTTGTGTATATTCATGATCTGAGCAATTCTCAATTTGGTTCCAACACCATCAGTGGCAGCAACTAACAAAGTGTTGGCGGTATCGTAACCGGCTGCTTTCAAATCAAACAAACCACCAAAACCACCGATATCGGAATCAGCACCTGGTCTTGCAGTAGATTTGACCTTGTTTTTGATGTTTTGTACTAACAAGTTACCATTGTCGACAGAGACACCGGATTCAGCATAAGTGACACCACTACTTTGCTTGAATTTATCAGCATCACGAAATGCTCTATGAGCAATATCTTTTCTGTTGTATTTCTTGTGGAAACTGACATGGTCAACACCAACGTAAGCTCTATCAACCGACTCCCTTAAGGAACCACCTAATGCAGTAGCGGCAATAACTCTTCCTCCACTTGTTACAACCTTGCCATCGGTCTCACTGGTACCAGCGTGGAAAAGAAATGTGTCCTTTGGTAACGGTTCTTTGATTGTTATTTCATCTCCTTTGCCGTATGATTCTGGGTATCCACCAGCTGCCATGACAACAGTGGTGGAGAACAATGGCTTAGTGGCAATTTTCACTGAATCTAATCTATGCTCAGCTGCTGCAAGCATCACCTGAGCCAAATCAGTATCATCACTCAACAAAGGCAAAACAGTCTGAGTTTCTGGATCACCAAATCTAACATTGTACTCCAAAACTTTTGGTTGCTTCGATGGGGTCAACATGATACCAGTAAATAAGATACCACACATTGGAAAACCATCTTTTCTCATTCCGTTGATTGTAGGCTTGATGATTTCTTCATCTATCTTGGTCAATACTTCTTTTGTGGCAATTGGTGCTGGAGCATAAGCTCCCATACCTCCAGTGTTTAACCCTTTATCCCCATCACCAATCCTTTTGTGATCTTGAGCAGCTGGTAAGTTGTAAAAAGTGTAGCCATCGGTAATTGTTAAAATACTTAACTCATCACCTTCAAGGTATTCTTCAATAACAATTTCGTTACCAGCATCACCAAAATTCTTATCCACCATAATTTCATTTAACCCCTTCAATGCTTCTTCTTTGGTCTCTGGAATCAAAACACCCTTTCCAGCAGCAATCCCGTCAGCTTTCAAGACCAATTTGTAATCAATTGCTTCAATATATTTTTTAGCTTCATCAACGTTTGTGAAATTCTTGAATCTAGCGGTTGGAATTTGATGTCTTTCCATAAATTCTTTAGAAGCGGCTTTCGAACCTTCCATTATGGCTGCTTTGGCACTAGGACCAAAAACAGGAATACCAACAGATGTGAATACTTGAGAAATACCATCTACCAATGGTTGTTCAGGACCAGGAACGACCAAATTGATCTTCTTTTCAACAGCAAAATCTTGCAATTTTTGAAAATCCTTCAGTGATGAACTGATTGGAACATTGGTTACCTTTGATGACTGAGTTGTTGTACCTCCGTTACCTGGCGCTACATAAATGTGATTGACACTGGATGATTGCAAAAGTCTCCACACAATCGCATGCTCTCTTCCACCATTTCCAATAACGAAGATGTTCAAAGACATTTTAGATGGTGTATGCGATCTGGTGTGTGAGTGTGTGTGTGAGTGTGTGAGTGTGTGCGTGGTTTCGTGAAGTCTTCTTCCGAGATGAGACTGATTTCTGAAAATTTAAAGAATTAAATTTCTTGAGTTTTGACTCTTTCTCAAAATTTGGTAGCGCAATATCACTTCTTTTTGCATCCATTGAGTGTTTAGATTTACAGAATAGAGAAAGAGAAGGTGGCAATGAAAGATGAAATTATTATATACTGCGCTTTGAGTAGGCAAATCCTAGATTTTGTAATATCATCCCTACAGAATCAGTTTCCACTTTTTTAGTGTACAACTGTTTACTAAGAGGCATCTTAAGTTGTGGGACCTAGGTCATCTTCTCTCAAAATATTTGGGCCAGATTGGAGTGGTACCTGCTTGGTTTGTTATGCAAGTAAGGACAGTAAAATCCTGAAAAGCGAATGCATTCCAATGCCCTAACTTAAACACGTGTTGTCTTAAATTAAAAAAGCTAGCGGCGACTTTCATTTAGATAAAACAAGATTGTTTCTTCAAATTCAACACGTTTGGGACAAGTATAGCATACCAAAGCTTAAATACAAGTGTGTAAGTTTTATCATTTGGCTCAATATGGAATCAAGCCCAGATACGGCGGTGCCAGCACCAAAATAGTGCAATGAGAACAACGCTACTTGCAGAAAGTTAAATATATCCAGTATCAACTCTGTCGAGAGACAAGCAAAATCTTTATTTTTTAGTTCATCGAGATTTGTGGCCTCGTTCAGATGCGTGTCGCCTCCAAAGTTTATGTAAATACGTGAACTTTAATCGGGGATGAATTAGTTCTTGATATCGTATGTTGCATGTATTTGCTTTTCATTTGCTCAAGTTCCTCAACCGACACACGCAACTCAATACTACTGATCCGAGAAAGCGCCCAGGTTGACTTCAAGTCTTTTCCGCCAATCCGCATCTAAAAAGTTTCCACCACGTATGAGCAGTATTTTTTCTTGTCATTGAGCTTAGAGTTAACATTGGATGGGTGTGTAATGTACAAACTCGAGAATAGAAAGGGACCTTTAAATAAAAAGTTTGGTGTCAACAAACATTGGCACTCGTTCTCCCGGTTGTCTCTCTAAATCCGCAAAAAAGTTCGGATAAAGGTTTGGAGTAGGTTAACCAATTGCTTAACCACTTCGATGCCAAAGTTAATGAACTTTTATAAAATTGGCTTCCCACTGAGTATCCAGGGTTGATATAAAGCTTCTCTTCGAACCGACTATGAAGCTTCACAAGAGATTCTCTTTCCTCGACCTCAGCTTGGTTACAACAGTTTTTCTCGAATAGAAATGCCCCTACAAATTCATTGTTTTCTCTATGATGCACCGCCTTTGCCACTCTTTTAAACAGCTCAGTTTGTGGGAGTAAATTCAACCAATGGAAAATGATATGTTCTGGAAAACACATTAAGTTGTCTTCTATTGGAAGTACCTTTAAAAGTAACTCCACTGGTAGGTCAGAAAGCTTCATCGATAGTGAAAGCAGTTGGGCAGTTGAGGTTTTTGATTGTAAGGAGTGATGGCATGCGAAGAAAATATTCTTGCCTCAATGAGGAAGATCTTCTTTCAAGTGATGAGAATCTAGGAGAGAATTGGCTTTCATTTGGGAGAGCCCTGATATCGTTGTGAAAGACTTATGCTATTCGCCCATCAACACATGTATAATCGTGGTCCCACTCAACTTGGTTGAGACTCTTGACAACACTTTTGGATCATAAATATGGAGACGTTAGTAAATAGTTGTTGCAATTGGATACTTTTGAGCTGTTTTTGCAACCAATCAAGAAAGTGATTGCGGAGCGTCCGTTGTATGTCAATGCTGAAAGCGACTTCTCAAGATGACGGACTATGTGAGGTTGACTTAACGCAATATTGTAGTGATAATCACACGTGGGTTGTGTCGCACTTAATAGTAAAATAATTTATGGGGGGTTTGACTCAAATTTCTGGTTGCATTGCACTGTCTTGCTCTTTTTCATTGTTTAGAGCCCCCCCCTTTCAATCACTATTAGTAACTATTGAACTATGTTGTTAGCTTTACAACAATAAATGTAAGGGGTACTTTGATGGCCCACGTTGTCAGAAAAGCAAAAGTTTTGGAAATCGAAACTTAATTTTGTGATCTCGAATTGGGTTGAAAACAATAAAAGGTACGGGGAAACAGGTCAATGACAATGACAAAATCCGTCCAATACTTGAACTTGTGAAAATTTTCAGCACTAGATGGTGATTCGGAAGCAATGTGAAATGGTATAAATAGTGGATTGATTACAACACTTAAAGCACAGGAGAGCCAATTCTGTCTCAACCTCAACATTATGCAATTTTTGACTCAATCAATTCTTTTGATCCTTGCTACTGCTGTTATCGCTAAAAACATTCTTTTGAGTAACGATGATGGTTGGGCGGCAACCAATATTAGAGCCACCTACTACAAGTTGAAAGAAGCTGGTCACGAAGTTTGGTTAGTTGCTCCTGTTTCACAAAGATCTGGATATGGGGGTAAATTTGATGTCCCATCATCTTCTACCTTGCAGTCTGATGGTGAGTTCAAGTATCCCCCTGCTGGTTCAAAGGCTTGGGGCCATGAAGAAGACGATGATCATATTTGGTATTTCAACGGTACTCCAGCTTCATCAATTGCTTTTGGTTTGCAATACGTTTTGAAGGAAAAGTTTAATGACACATCGATTGATTTAGTTGTTGCTGGTCCAAATGAAGGCACAAATATGTCTCCAGGTATGTTTACATTATCAGGTACAATTGGTGCTACTTACAACTCCGTTTATAGAGGATACCCAGCTGTTGCATTCAGTGGATCAAACTCCAACAACTCATTCTTTAAGGACTCATTGGACTTAGACGACGCTAATGAACCATCAACCATCTACGCAAACAAAGTTACCGAATTCGTTAATCAATTATTCGAGGGACAAGGTGATGAATCAAGAGCATTACCACTTGGTGTTGGTTTGAATGTCAATTTCCCTAAAGTGGGTCATGAAGATGAGTCGTGTACTGACCCGGCCTGGGTTTATACCAGATTGACCGGTGATTCTGCTGGTGGTCCAGATTTGAAATACAATGCAGATAAAGATGTGTTTGAATCAAGCCTGGGTAGTTGGGAAGCTCTTAAAATTTGTCACAATGGTGATTGTTCATTGCCTTCTGAGAATTCTGTCGTTGAGCATAGAAAATGCTCTTCATCTGTGTCTGTTTTCTCTATTGACTATGATGCCAACTTGAACATCACCAACAAAGTTGAAGGTGTTTTGCATCCATTGTTTCGAAAGGATTAGATTAGCTCATTCAGTTTGTAGCGCTACTTGTAAACGTGGTATTCTTTTGTCGATCGTGTCAGTTTACCTGCTAAATCAGTCAACATTTTGACGTATCAAACTTTACGATAGGACAAACACAACCATAGTTTGAGTTACAACCCGTAACGTGGAGTAGCTATCAAACTGCCAAAGTGCGATTTGACGCAGCTTCAAAAGATCACAATACTGAGAAGTTGCAGTAGAGTCGGCGAGCGGGCGGTTTTATTGCAACCAATTGAAGCGGCAAATCGATGCTTTGCTTAAAAAACAAGAAAACATTATGGAAGAGAGTACAAACGTAAAAATTATGTCAATCAAAAAGAATAAAGCGGCACAAAGAAGTGCTAAAACAATAGGTTTAAAATTTCAGCCAATCCGCATCACTTGAAAAAATAAAAAAATAGTAAAAATATCCGATGCGCTTTAAAACTAGACAAAACATTTTTTTGATGTTGCCTAGAAAATATTGGGCGCTCGTATCCCCCTTAAAGGACTACCCTCTAAGAAAAGAATGAAAAGAGCACCAGCTAGGTCTAAGTTCTTTGCATTCATTGACTAGAGGTCTACTTATACTAGCGATGAGAGACGACGTTGTAACTCTCACACTCCTTTCCTTTTGAAGGTCCATTGTTTCCCTCTGCTTACGAAAATGTAACAGTTTAATACAACATGCATAACCCAATTATGATACGCTTTTGGTTAGGTTGTATTGTTCTGCTCTTTAAAACATTAATTTATATACATCCCGACGTAGCTCTTATTGGTTGGAAAATAAAAATCAGGCGGTTACAAACAATAGAAATAGCCAAGTTTTGTGTCAGAATTAAAATTATTAAAAAATAAATTTATCTTTTCCATCAAATAATAAATTACTTTCCCTAAAGCCTTTTCTCTATTGTTGAACATTTCATATTAATATAACCCTGTTGCCCTGTCAAAAGTATTATTTGTCTTTTTGATAATCTTCTTTTCCTTCACATATACCCTTCAAGAGTAATCACGATGGTCTCATTCAAATACTTGGTCAGCTTAGCATTGGCTACAACTGTAGTCCAATCATTCACCCTTTTGCACGATGCTGAAGGATACGCCATCTTACCACCAACTGATGTCGTTTTGAACTACTTGAAAGAAGCCGGTAAGAAAGATGCATCCACTCACTACGATGTTGTAAACACTGTGCACAAGAATGGCGAAATTGTCCAAGTCAATACCCACACTCATGAAATTAAACAAACTGGTAAATACAAGTACAACTACGACAACTCATGTTACCATGATGAATCCAAGAGAGATAATTTGTTCACTAGAGAAATCCAAGACTCAAGTTTGACCCAATGTTTCAATAAGGATAGTGAATTGGAAACTTCACAGTGTGGATTTGATTTTATTGCTTACGATGATGCTTCCAACTGTGATTCTTCAACCACTAAGTACTCTTGTGTTTTGGATGTTCAAAAACAACAAGACGCTACTTTGAAATTGAAAGATATGGATGATATTCCTGCTCAAGTTAGATGCTATCACAAATTGTCAGATGCTAAAAGTGATAAAGTCACTGGTGGTGCTTGTGGTAAGTAAAAAAAAAGTGACTCTAGTCCCTATTGAATTGGGTTAGCTTTTGAAAATTCATGTTCTTTTAATATAGTTTTGGTTCTCGATAATACATATTTTTGCGTTTTTGCGTTTGAAAAGCGAGCAAGAAGTAAAAGGTAGGTAGAGACAACTAGTCAATTACAGAAAGCAATTGCTTTTCAAATTAACTACATCTATCATTCCCAACAGCAATAGCCGAGGCTCATGACTATTTACAACACACATCTATAGACCCTTTTGACAGCTCACTATATAGCAACGTCTCCTCCATCAACAACTCCTTCAAACTTGTACTCTTGATCGCTAGGGACTTTCACTTGGTTTCCGTCAGCACTAATTGGTGAATACAAATAATATGCCAATAAACTATTAATGCTAGCTCTGATCTGTGCTTCTTTCAAACTAGATCCAACACCTTCCCCTAACTTTTCATTACCTACGAAAACACCAGCAAGAAATTGTGGATGAGCTGATCTCCTACCAGTTTCAGCAATGAGTCTGATCTTGACAGGTTCTTTAAACTCCAATTTATCACACAACCTAATCAATTCAGCAATAGGTTTGTCAAATTGAAACATTTGCTCCACTGGCAACTTTCTCGACAATATGTGGTCAGAAATAAATTGCTTGGCAGCTTCTTCACCACAATGAGTATATATTCCACCAATTATGGACCTTACCGCTGATGCATACGCAACATCTTCTTGTTTTAATAAGCTGTTTCTACCTGAATCTCCCAACACTTGTTCAATTCCATCAACTTGCACTTTGTTTTCAATTTCATCATTAGTCAAAAACCTCAATCTTCCATACTTGATAAATTCAGATTCTTGACCCAAGAATCGATCCAACTTCGACACCGAATCAACTTCAATACCAAATGTAGATCTCCCTATTTCAGACAATGTTTCTACTCCCATCAAAGAGTCAACGGCTGCATTGTGTATGCTCATGGGTAATCTTGGATAATGTAACAAAAGATATTCAGTAACATAATAACTCAACAAGGTCTTTCCCATGGTGTTAAGCCCAAAGTTGTTGGCTAATCCCTCACCTTGCTGACTTGAAGTTTTAACCATATTGAGACACTGTGAAAGAGTACTTAACTTGAATTGGGGACTTAAATTGAGTCTGCTATGTAAAGAAACCAATAATGGTGATTGTTCAGCTGTGGATTCGGGTAACCTATGAACAAAAATGTTGGATCTGGGGAAATCATTTCTGGAACTTGGATCTATGGAGGCAGTCGATGATGATGGAGATGCCGTGGCATGCCTTATTCTTGCAGTATGATGAATCCCACGTACGATGTTATTGAATTGATTTAGTAGTTGTTGCGATCTGATATTGGTCGAACGTGACAAAAGCCTCAACATTGTCAGCTTAGGTATATCGTGGGATGTGGTTTATAAGCCAGGCTTTGATTAGTGCACCTGGAGGACGTACTTTGGTCTACTTTTATAGGCTGCCTTGTCTATTGAAAAAAATTTACCATCTGCTTTGATGAAAGGAAAGGAAAAAAAAAAAAAAAAATTCAAAAACAATTGGTAGCTTAACTTAAGTTGGTAGCTCTTACACTCATTCTAACCAACCATAATCCAATCGAAAAAACTTACTTTATGGAGGAAGCTTACCATATTTCATCGAAATATACAACCACAGTCACCACACTAGCAAAAGAAAAAAAATGGCACATGCTCCATCATTGAGTGTACCTGCAATACTCACCATGTCATCCGTAGCGGTACTCTATGGATTAATCAAATCACCATTGAAGTATAAATGGGCTAGTGAATCTAGAATTAGTCCCAAAGCTGATTTGGCATTTAGGAATAGTGCTGAGAAATGGTTAGAAGATCACAAAGGTGAACGTTACTAGAGAGTTAAGGGTTGGCTTTTTCACCAGTGTTTAATGGGTAGCATGTGATGTTTTGGTCAGTGTGTCTTTGAGGTGGTAGTGTTTTTTACCCAACCATTATATATACTTATTTATTGAATTAAATACAGCTTGTCGAGGATCATTGGATATTGAAATGTAGCTTTTCTTCTATACTATGTCTATAAAATCTTAGAGACCACAAGAAGGGCGAGTGTGGGGAATATCCCTTGATGAAACTACTGTTGCGCGACATCTTCCAACTCCACATCACCGCTTCTTTGTCCAAATTGCTCTTGCTCGTGCACTCTCAATTTAACCCAGTCACTTTCCAACTTGATGAAACACCAAATCCATCTTCTGAAGATTTCCAATGTTTCAATAACTACATATCCAAACGAATACGCATCATAACCAAACAAGAATGTCGACATAACATGTATAAACTTGATTTCACTTGACTGAGCTAATTGTTCATTGATTATGAATAATTTTAGCACCCAAATGAACCGTAATAAGAAATCAATGACCATGGCTGAAAAATAGATAATATTTGGGTATGCCTTGTGGATACGCAAAATGCGAAATTGTGATTTTGGATTGAATAATTTGTTAAACAATTGTAAATGCCAATCCATTTTGATATCCCAGATAAAAGAGTATGTTGAATTCAAAGCCAGTAGAACATACCACCATTTGTTCAACGACGTCAAATCAATCATCAATTGACCCGATTGTTTAGCATCATCACTTGCATTCATCAATGTACTTTTGATCAACACATTAACGACAAGTGGGCCAATACCTGTACTATATTTGACAAGATTTAGTAAATGTTGCACTTGTCTTGTAGTACGATACTCAAACCAACACTGCTTGATACGAATGCAAGTTGGAATGCACAATATAGCAAATTCCAATTTATAATTATATGCTGTGGTGTCATCGATGTAATAATTCCATACAAATAACCCAAAATCATTTATAACCTTAGCAAAGGATACCAATGAATCACTAATCAAGATATCGTTACTTCTCATGGATTGACTATTGATGCCACCTCGTAGAATTCGTTTCATTGTTGTCCAAACACGAACTTGTCCAGGACTTTGTGAATTTGCATAAAATAGTCTATTAAAGACGTACGCAAACAGTGCAATAGGTATACTATAGTAGATAATCTTCCAATCATTGAGATAATACTGAACAGTTTTGAATGCAACCCAACTGAGTACGTTAACTATAGTAACTGCCTTTAAACTTGACCATATACCTATAATTAATCGACTGTTTTCGTGTCTGTCAGCAGGTATGGATGTAGCATATTCTCCATTTGACAGTGGTAGCGGGCCATCCAACAGGGTGTATTTGTGTGTATTATATGACAAGTTGAGTAGCTGAAGTAAGTTTAATGATGAAACTGTTGATAGTACAAAATTTAACACAAACCATAGCGTGACACCAAGTTGGATGAGCCCCAAGATTCGGAAAGGAAGTGGGATAAGGTCATTGAATAGAATGGCTTTCGTTTCATTCAGTGGTTCATCCATGATATAGCATTAGGTGGTTGAAGATGAAAAAGAAGCCTGTGAATTTTTGGAAAATTAATGTTTACAAAATTCTTTTTCAGATCGACACAAGGCGCGTGTACCAGAGAGTCGAAAACAATGCGGTACATAGAGAATGAACGCTACAAGTATAGCCTAAGAGGAAGAAAGAGCCAATCTCTATTTCGATACCAGAGTTGTGTTGTAACGTGTGGCTTCAGACGTGCCTTTTTTAGACACGATTTATATAAAAGTTGATAATCATTAAATAGATTCATGATTAGCATGGAAAAACATCATTAGCCAAACAACAACACTGATACCGTACATAGAACTGCTCCTTCGCCACCTAATATCACTATTAACCCTACAAAGATAAGACAAATGTCATGTCTGACTATTCAATATATATATATATTCAATATATATTCAAGTCCTAAAGCCTAAGTATTCGTTAGTAATGAGTTTCTGGAAGATCCACACAATGTGGACCAGCCCACTAATCATCTCTCCTCTTGAGTGTTACTATCATATCAGAATTTTCAGTGTTTGGCTAATGAATCGAATCGGTCAGCGTCCTGAAATATAGGATCCTCCGTTTGGGGCGACATCTTTGTCATCATATGGTAAGGAAACATCAAAATGGAAATTTGAAATGGGATGGGAAAAAAAAACTCATCAATTGAGTCATTTGAATAAAAAAAAAACATACTATTGAACCTAGTTGAAACCAGTTCAAACTAGTGAAGACGAATAAGATTTCATTCGTATTGAAGAAAGAGAAGAAGAAGTTGCAATTGAAGTGAAGAATTTTTTTTTTTTTTTCTCACTTCATCGCGTTGATTATACAGCAGAGATATTTACCCGGCTGGATTACATCTATCGATGATGTTGCAATAAAGGCGACATACCTACTACAAGTATTGGTCTGGAACCATTTGAATAATATAACTCCCACATACACATCGATAAATAATACAAACGAGAACATGCCTTTTTTTTCACAACTTTTACCTCTTTCCTCGAAGTTTGCCTTTGAGCTTCTCCTTCCTGGTATTCTCCCTTCGTTCAGCTTTACTCAAATACCTAAACTTCTTCTTCTTTGCTTTTGGTTTCTCTACTTTTGAAGGTTTCGCAACACCACACAAGACGGCATAATTCTTGGCTCGTTCGACTGCTTCTTCCAACACTTCTTCAGATTTGTTGAGATCAACATTGTTGGTCTTGGCTATTTGTTCCAAGTTGGTTCCATTTGCATGGTGGCCTAGCGGTTTATCTATTGATTCTATTGTCACTGTTGTTTCATCGCCAAACCCATCAAGATTTGAGTCTGGTTCATATACTTCTTTATGATGTAAGATTCCTTTAAGTGAAACCGACTTGTTTTCCGTGGAAGTCTCTTCAGTTGCTTCCTCGTCAAACCCAGTCCATTCATCTTCTTCCGCTTTCTCTTCCCCATCTCCTTCACTATCATCATCTGCTAGTCCACCATTTATCATTGCAAGCTCTTTAGCCTTTTCATTAAACTCTCGCAATTGGTTCTCCAAGTCTCGTTTCCTCTCATCACGCAATTGTTTCCGTTCTTCTATCCTTGCCAACCTTTCCTGTTCCTTGATGTACTCTTGTGCCTTCTTTTTCCTTTGCAATTTACGTTTATGAAATCCAGTCAAATACTCTTCACGACTTTCTTTATCAAATGTAACTTCATTAACAGCGTGTTTCTTGGCTTGCTTTTCAGCATAGTTCTTACCTGCTGTAAGGATCTGTCTGTTTTGTCTTACCATCTTCTGCAGCTTCAAATCCAACGGCTGTCCAAATGGAAAAGGGTTCAAATGGATGGACAGATGTCAGTGATGAGATCACAAAAAACAAAAAAAAAAAAAAAAAACTTCCCAAATAAAGCTCCCAATGAGTTTGACAACTTTCCCACTCCCCAACATAGACATTACACCATCATGGAGAACTTAGACAATATCAAATTATACCTCAAATCCCTTGACAAATCTATCTCACAATATGAACCAACCCTAGAACCGCTCCTATCACGAACACTCGACGAGCACCTAGCTCAACAAACGACACCACAATCCAAAATCACATTTCTCAATAATTTTCAATACGTACTAATATCGACAATTTATTCATATTTAAAAACAATTGGAATAGATACTGATACTCACCCCATTAAGAAGGAGTTAACTAGAGTCAAGAGTTATATGATGAGAGCTAAGAATATGGACAATAACAAAAACAACGAACAGGAAGCCATTGCAGATAAGGCAAAGACCAAGGAGTTTTTGACGCAGACTTTGGGTGTCAAGAATGGGGTTGAAAATACTGTCAAGGATATAGGACCAGCTATAAGTACGCAAAATTTCCAGGGCACTCACACCAAATTTGAAGATGAGGACCATAGTAGTGGTGAAGAAGAGGAGAAGTCGGAGTTACTGAGTAAAGTGAAGCAAAAGACGCCGATTGAGAGTGTCAAAAGGGACAAACTGAAGAAAAAGAATAAACCATCGATTAAGGCGAAGGCCAACTCAAAACCGCTGAAGAATAAAATAGCCAAGGTCAAACATGGATATCTACCACCAAGACCGGACAAGAAAAAACCTAAATCGTAAATAATCAATATACAATAAACACCGTTACAACCTACTTGAATTTATCTGTATATCCTTTTACTCTCTATGCAAAATATTCACTAAACACATACTCGTGCTTTAAATTCTCTTCAACACAATAATAAATCTCCATCAATAAATGAGGAAATTTGTTATTAAAATATTGATAAAACCCATTGGGCAAAGGTGCCATTTTCTCTTGCAAACTCACTGGCATATCGTTATAATGATGGTACTTGTTTCGAATAGCTCGCAACAAATCCATCAATTTCGTAGTTTGATATTTCCGATACTTGCCCAAATTTTCCAAAAATTCATCATCAGCGAGTTGGGTATGCCAATTAAGATTATGCACCATGAGTGCATGTTTTTCCAACTCAAGTAACAATGCACTAGGTGGATCGCGTCGTTCAATTTCAAATCGATCACTCACTTTTAACAAAAACTCAAGTCGTTTGGTATTTGACCAGAATAATGGATGGGCAAGGATTTTGGTGGTGTTTGGTCTCATGGCCGGGTTGGCGTGAATTAAACTTGAAATCAAATCAATTGATTCGTATTGATCATGGGGACATTTAGTAAGCAAAATTGACAAGTCGTATTCACCTTTGATGATGTTTCCCTCTCGCATATATCGGTCACCAAAAGGATGTAACCCGTTAGTCAAAATGTAGAAAAATACACATCCAAGTGAGAATATATCAATGGCTTTTGTTAACCGTTTGCCTCCAGACGTGTATAATGTAGAAGAGGATGCCGCCGATGTAGATGATGTTAGTCCATTAGAATGAACGGATGAGATGGAGTCGGGTGAAATCTCTAATAAGTCATGGTTAAGTAACAATTCAGGCGCTCTCCAACCCGAAGTTCCAGAAGCTGCATGTTGAGTAGTTGCTCTAAACGACGATTGATCATGTTCCAACTTTTTACATAACCCAAAGTCAGATATCAATAATCGAACATTGTTTTCATACTGAATTTGCTCCAGAGCAATTGCTTCCTTCTTCAAATGACTAGGTTTCTTGACATTGGCAACAAGAATATTCTGCGGTTTGATATCACGATGAACAATTTTTAACGAGTGCAAGTAATGTAATCCACTGGCTAGTTGATACAAAATGTCATTTCTCTTCGGTATTGATAAATCAGCAACCTTTTGAGGCTTTTCGATAATATCCTCCAATGTACATAAACAAAGTTCTAACGCAATGTATAGGAATTTTTCCGACTCTGAAGATTGCGAGCAGAAATATCGTATCACATTAGGGTGATCATCCGATTCTTGCAACAATCTCACTTCATGATTGGCAATGTCATAAAAATCAAGTAACATTCTTTTGACGGCAACTGGTCGATTTTCAAAAGTGCCCTCAAACACAACTGTTCCATGAGAACCATAACCAAGAATTTTATCAGAAATGATCAAATTATTTTCAATTTGTAGCTTCTTCTTTTGCTTAGGTGGGAGTGGCAATGTTTGTATAAGACTCTTTGTAGCAATCGTTTCTTCTTCAACATCTTCTTCACTGTTTTTGTCTTCGTTACTCGACTCCTTCTCTTCTGTGGCCTTATTCTTGTTAATGTGTCGTCCACCTCGTTTGGCCCCTCCTCTACTACCTCTCTTCCGCTTCTTCTTAGTGGCGGGCTCAGTTTCAATACTCTCTTTATCGCCTCCACTTGCATCGTTGTCACTGTTAACCAACCCATTCTCGGTCTCACCTTCATGCGTCGATAATGGTTTGACGCCAATGTCAATCTCATCAATAGGCTCTGTTTCTGGTTCAACAATTGTAACCTTCTTTTTATGTAAACCTTCGGTAGGCTTTTCCGACTCTTGTGCGTTTTCCACCTCAAGAACCTCCATTAACTTTTCACCACCATTGACCTTTTCCCTTTGCTGTGAAACCAGGTCCACTGGTTTTTCTTCACCAAGTGCGCCAGGTGATCGTTGCTCAACAACAATCTGGTTTGGCGCTTCGTCCCCTACCACTTCAAGATCATCCTTCACTCTAAACTCTCCAAAAAGCTTCCTGACATATTTGTTTGACCTGCCAAAGGCTAGTATCAAGATAAGTATCACCATCATGACACCGATATCCTCAACAATGCGTTTGACAATGGCTCCTGATCCAGAAGAACCTGCACTTGGTCGATAATTTTCAACGGTATCCTTCACCGGTTCAAGCATGATCACATCAGAGCCAATAGTTGACACTTTTGCCGGGAATTTTATTCCTTCAATAATGTTGGGAATTGGCTGAGCTGGTGTATTATTTTCTTCGTTACCATCCCCAATTCGTTTAATATCTTTTGGTGATGAGAATTTAGAAACAGGTTGATATGATGAATCTCTTGATAATTCAACGACTCGATGAATACCAGTAATCAATTGTTCAACCTGCTCGGGTGTGCTTGTTGCAATTTGATAATTTTCAATATACCCAGCTGCCTCATTAACGCCTGCGTGATATTGATTCAAGATAGCTTGGTATTTGGAGATAGGAGCGCTTTTTATCAAAGTAGGGTAATTGTGGAAGCTCATGGCAACCCATTGGTTTGAGTCTGCTGTCTTGTTGAGAAAGACATAATCGTCATTCTTTGCATCACTGGTCTGTAATTGATTTAAAACTTCCAATGGATGTGGCAATAGTATATAATCTCCTTGTTTATCATTATGGAATACATCAAATATATTTACTGCCAATGCTGGCAACCGACTGATCCACACCGGCGTACCGATATCCTTATTAATAGCTAGTAGCGATCTGTCGTGGAATGGAGTAAAATACAACTTGTCTAGTGAATATTTATTTTGCATAATCAAATCATTGTCAATGTTATTGGGTACCCACTGATTATAGGTGACATTCCACACAATATTGCTGTTTGTTTTGGAATGGATCGACAATTGATAGGTTGTTTTGCCAATCATTATAGTATCATCTTGTCCACCAGGTCTGGGCGGCAAAGTGGTTTGCAGAACAGGACATTCGTCTTGGTTCCCAAAAGACGATTTGACCTCACCCGTATGAATATTTAAACTGTACAAGGAGGTTTTTCTGGTACCAGTGTAGATCTTGTCGTCACCACTTAGTGAGAATGGTGATTCCATAACCAAGTGTTTTATACTTGTCGGTAGTTTATTCAACCCAAACATGGGAGTAAAATAGTACAAAGTACCATCTTCATGAGGTTCAACAAACCATAATATGTTTGATTGTTGACTTTTGGCATTTTCAAAGGTATTGTTTGCTTGCACTTTAACCAAAGGTTCATCTATGGGTAAGGTCCAGACCATAGTCCCCGTACTCCTCTCCACCCCATGGAGGTTCCCATTGATATCACTTACGAGTAGAATGTCTTGTAATTCGCAGTCATCAATTGAGCGAAACTCCAATGGTAGAAGTGACTTACTGTGCTGATGTTGTAGTTGCTCTAGTGACTGTTGCTGCTGCTGTCGTTGTTGTTGTGTAATATGCGGTTGATTCTGTTCATTGTATTGTATTTGACTCGGTTGAACGACTTCATTGTCCTGCCTAAAAGCTGGCACGGTTGATTTCCCTAGTCGTTCCTTGGCCCATGTGAGACTTACTAGTATAAGGCATATTAATGATGATATTATGGGGAGTATCTGCATGTTATGATACTAGCTAGCCTACCCTATAAGCATCTAATGAGTAAAGAAAATGGGCAGTTGTGTTTGCTTACAAGACCAAAAAGTTATTGTTGTGTATTGTGATCACTGGAAAGGGGGGGGTCAATGTGGAATGAGCTTTTTGTCTCATGAAATTTTTTTCCTTCTCCTTCTCTCATTCGTTTTTCTAATTTAGTCTATACATGCAAGAAGGTCCATGCATTATAAAAGAGAATAGGAGAATACATTTTGCGCAATGGATTGCACTAGAGTAGGAGATATTCCAGTTGTGTTTGCTAACCTGGTGTAGACTGAACGGGAGATATCATATCGCAGTGATATGTTCAGTAAACGAAAAAACTGCACAAGAAACAATATGAAGATCGTGTCTACATCAATCGACTCTATCCAACCCTAAATCTAAAAATTTTCATTATTAACTTTATACATTATTTATCATTATCATCATCACCAAGGAAGTAAATAAAAACCAAACGGTGTCATCATCTAGTTCGTAAACTCCTTCTCCTTTTCATTATATTTCATTTCCCTCTTCGCCAACTTCTAGTTTCATTTCATTAAGTATATCGGTTGTTTTCACTTGTCTTTGATCAGCAATCAATGTAACCAACTGTAAGGCAACATCTTTTAACTCATTATACTTCTTCAACTGTTGAATATGTCTTTTGATGATGACTTCTGGTTGATCGTTGCCTTCTAATTCATGAATTAGGCATGAACATTGCCGTTTAATCTCGTCCAAATTCTTTTCCTTTGTGGATATACGTTCTTGATCTTCAGGTGTAAGCGTCGACGTCGAAGACGTAGCTGAATGAGACTTGAATGATTCATGAGGAATTGGTTGTGTGGTAGGCGACATGGGCGACGTGCTAAGTGATTCTGCAAATGGTTCACTAACAAACGTGTTGTCGGTTGTGATTGAGGGTATAGTTGGAACAGTTGGATTTGACGAAAGTATTTTATTTTGAACAAGATCATCATTAATGGATTTGCTTTCGTTGATTGTGTTGTACGATTTCGAGTTGCGTAATTCTGTATTTATCGACGAATCAACAGTGGTATTACCTATATATGTGCTTGCCTCTGAGGAAGCTGGTGGTGGTGGTGGCGACGTGCTCGTGATGTTTGTCATTGCCTGTGGATGGCTATTTTTACTTGATTCAGCTTCATCGTTATCTATCACAAGGTTGGTTGTTGATTCAACCAAGGCATGATGATCTTGGTCTATAACGTCAGACATTGTTCGAAGCGTTATGTTGTGTGTCTGGATGTAATGATCAAGTATATGATTGAAGCAAATAACACTCAACTATTGTGTGTTGCAAATATTTAAAGAAATAGTGTAAGAACAAAGGTGTAGCAGTAGCAAAACCTATTTGCAGTTTAGAGGCTATTGTTTCTTTTTGTCTTTGATTGAGGGATAGTGAGTTGAGTGACTAGCAATTGCTAAGTTGATCCTAGATGCGCAATAGATAATGAGATATGGTTGTGCTTTTGTAAAAATTTCTACTCAAGATGGGGGGAAATTAAAATTTTTTTTCCTACATCTTTTGGGAATAGTTTTGTTACACACTTTAGTTTCTTGTCATAACCTTTTTCGATTATTGTACAGCATACACACACACACACACACACGCAAACAATGTAAGATGTGTAATTATCCGTTTTATGCAGTAGAGGGTAAAGTAATGCATACACACTACAAACTACACAAGACCCATCACTTCATTAGAATCAACAAAAGACCCAACCTCATTGGACATTCTTACACATTCTCAATCTTTCGCAGATCCCAAAGAAACTATTGAAACTGCTTTCAGTGTAATTCAAAATCTAAGTCAATCACGAGAATATTTCATTGGCATCGCTTTCCACGTGATTTTCTTTTAAATTCAGTCTCTCTTCTGTTTTTTGTGTAATGGACTCTTCCAGTCCTCGGGTTAGCTTAATGCCGACGATTGACAAAACAAAAGAAAAAACCAAAAGTAGTACGATTATTATGCAACCGCATAGCCACAATGTATCTTAGAACGCGTATACACGAACCTACCGAAGAAGCAACCTCACGGATATACACTCACCCATATCTTCTGATCAGACTTTAGAAACTTCTCTCTCTCTTCAACACCTGACACTCTTTCTTTTTTTTTTTTTTTATTTTTTTTTGTTATTTGACTCCACCAATCGAGCGGTGTCGCAAATGCATGTCGTCTTATATAAGTGACACACAAAACAAAACACGTTTGACTCCATGACGTCATAACTTATTTCTCTCTTTTTTTTTTCCTTCTACAGCCAGCATCAACGATATGCCGAGGAAGAGAAAAGAACGACCACCATTCGATCAGAAACTAAATACATAGGGAGACAAAAAAATGGTATTTACCTTTATCAATAAGTTTATACTGAGGTCGTGAATGCTTTAACAAGGGGTATCCAAATAATCTATATCTTTCTATGAGCAACAAAATTCCTATAGTTCCACATAACCCATAATCTCTTTCTACAAAACGCCCCGGCTGGAAAACCTCCCTCCACTGTTACACTACTCAATCACCATGGAGGGAGTAGGAGCAGCAGGTAATTCATCAAATGCCCCTGGTCCGCAAACTTGTGCGCTTCCGCCAGTAGCACCAACGTGGTGTCCCGTTACGTCTTGAACATTTCTCACTCTACGTGAACTGACTCTAGACCCATCATTGTGATTGACGCCATCACTTCTCGGTGCATAAGTATACTCACCGCCTTGAGTTTTGCCAAAAACCTGCTTATTTCCAACGTAAAATTGCGGTTGTTGTACTCGCTCTTGTGGATGGTGATGTTGTCGCAGATTTTGGGTAAATAATTGTCCTTTACTCCCAATGATAATCTGATTCCTCTCTCTCGTTGAATTAGTGTTGAGACGCAGTTGTTGCTGCTGCTGCTGATATAGATACTGTTGCTCATCATCCCTATGGTTTTGCACTTGTTGCTGACTCAATCGCACAAACGGCACACCCAAATCGTACTCACTTCCAGATTTAGTCCTCCTTTTGCTCTTTATAGCACCATTTCCACCTGATGAATGATGGCCTACAGTGGGAGCAGCTGGTGAACTCACATTTCTATGCATTGATTGAACAATCTCAACACCGGGAGATATAGGTCGTTGTGAGGACGAGGTAAAGAATTTGTTCAAGTAACCCAGTGACGATTGTCTTTCTTGCTTTATATTTTGCAAATTAGAATGTGAATTCAGTCGGGAGGTCAACGATGTAAATGATTTGACATTTCGCAATTTGCGAAGCTTTTTCGGTGGTGTGCCCCCGTTGTAGTTACCCACACCTTCACTAGAAGAATGAGACGCAGCTGCCGCTACAATGACCGATTGACAAATACCCAAAACATTCCAGACTTGCTCCATGATAGCTTCTCCATCAATAGACACATCATCTTGCAAAGGTTCTTCATACTTGAGTCCGAAATTGTGCACTAAATGATTCAAATCACTGAATTGAGGAGCCACTCTACTCAACACATGCAGAATCATCACCTCTCCTTGTTTAACACGTTGTTCATAGCACTTAAACAACACATGATTTACCAATGCAATATTGCTATTGTTTTTTCCACCATAAAATAACCAACACTTGATAATGTGGCCGCATAAATGAACTAACCCCAAATCATTGAAGAGTGTCGACGCAATGAAATTTAATAGGATGTAATATACCCAATAGTTGAGTAAAACCTGGTATGAACTAGGTCGAAATTCAATACGTTGATCAAGAGCTTTAATGGTGTATAAGCCTGGTATTAGAGCATTTAGCGTGGTGAATATGACACCTAGTATGTTGAACATTGCACAGACAATGCCAAATAGCACTAAACGAATGGAGGAATTAGCAGTGTAGTGTGAAATTTGGTGTGTCGAAAAGGGGTTGTGGAAATATGAAAGATGGTAAATTTGTGAATGTGAGATATTGCCTTGCTCTTTATAATAACTTCTTTGAGTTCTCGGAGTTATTCTAAAACTCTCCGTCTCTCTTTTTTTTTCCGCATAACAATAAAACAACACTAGTCAATTCCTATCGGCTAGTATAGCCTATACACAATAAGAAAGAACTTTCCACTATACGATATGACGATGTCTGTGTCAAAATCAAAGATCTAGGCTTTCATTTAACAATGAAACGTAGGAGTAAACTATGATTCTATTTCTACTAGGTTTCTTCTCGTTCATTTTCCTTGCAACAAGTTCCGCATTGGGAAGTGTATTCATTACACAAAACTATATTCTCATCACCGAATGCGTATATTATTACCAGCACCGCCATTAATTACATACTATTTTCGATCGTGGAGAGGTATCGGGAACCAACGGAAAAAGAGAAGCACAACTCACTTCAAGAAGCCTCACTAGACCTCGGATAGCACTACAAACTACACCCATTTACGACACATTTATCGTCTAAAGTTCTTCTTTTTTGAAATAATACAAAAACAATTCAAACTCTAAATATTAACCACCACTAAAATTCATCGATCCCGCTACTTCCAATTTATTATCACTTCGGGAAATTATCCATTGCCAAACTTCCCTCTCTGCATCACAGTACACTTTCGACCTTGAAGCTTTCCCACTTCCACCATGTGAAAACAATGACAAGAACTTGTTGGTGATGATGTAAGCCACCATAAATGCGAAAAACATAACAATGTATCCCATTATGGTACTATCCAAAACTGATACAGGAACCAGTTCGCCAATAGATTTAGCCAATGCTGTAATTTGCTCAGGTATACTCTTTGGTTGTTCAACTGGTTTTTCCTCTGGTTTTTCCTTCTTCTCTGTATTACGTCTACTCCTGGTAGATTTCCTCTTGGTGGCACCACCACCGTCCTTTTTACCATTACCTTCAGCAAGCATCGTGTTCAAAGTCTCAATCATATCCTTCATACTATCCTTTTGACCATCAATGGTACCCTTTTCAATTGCCCCCTTGATCCATGATTTACCACTCCATTCAATAGATGACGCAACCCAAATCTTTGTTTGATTGTTCTGCGCCCAACTAAGGAAAATCTTGGTCTTGACTTTGAAAGCATTACCACTAGGGACATCGGGAGTTTGAGTGGTTTGCACAACTTCATAATATTTCTCAGGGTCGTATTCAATCAAATCATCATCAAGTAAACATTTGGTTTGCTTGGGTCCAATTGGTCCACCCAATGGTTTTATATACGTGTAATGACGATTCTTATTTTCCTTGGTCAATCCATGAAGACCTGATTCATCGATATCGAAATTTTTTTGATCCTTGAGTATACGCACAAATTTTGAAGTGTCTGATCCAAACAAAAGTAAATAAACCACTCCAGGTGGTGCTTTAATAATTTCTTCAGCAATGAAAGTCTCATCTGAGGATTTTGAATAGCCAGTTTCTGTTGGTGCATGTGTTGCTGGTCCAACAATTGGAAATCCATTGAAGCCCCCACTGGAGTCCCCGGAACCCTCTCCACCAGCGGCACCAGCAGCTGCTGCATTGTTGCCATCACCGGTACTTGCACCACCATTGGCATCCTCTGATTTTGTTGTATCGCCATTGCCCTCGGTCAAACCTTCATCATCCTCTTCATCCATTGATGTATCATCTTCGTCATCGGTTGCATCCAGATTTTCATCATCGGATGTATTACCGCCATCAGAGTCAGATTGATTTTCAGAAGTACCATTTTTGGAGCCATTTTGCGCTCTTTTGCCCAATTGTTTTGGATCAATGTTTGATTTTTCCAACAACAAACGATGCCAAACATTGGTTATCAACTTGAAAGCAGAATCACGCCCTATTATACTAGCAAAAGTGTATTTTTGGTGTAAAGTTTTGATAACCATACCATTGGGAAATAACCCTGCAGTTGACTTTTTTTCAATTTGAATAACCTCCTGCAATGGTATAATGATGTGTTTAATCCACCCGAGAATGTTTGAGTTGAAACAAACGTAGTGGTCGCTAAGATACATCTTCCCTTGTACAAGAATATCCTTGGATAACGCACAACTAAAGTCGTCAATCAATCTTTCACTATTTGGTAATTTTTTGAATGCATGATGAAATTCTTTATTACGTTTCTTTGGCGCATGTTTAATCTTTGTATTGTAGTCGATAACATTGTCAAGCTCTTCATTCTCTGACCCTGATTCATAAACAAATCGGTCTTGATCTAGCGTTTTAGCGGGTGCTTGTGATTCATTAACGGTTCCATTTGGACTAGCTACAGTGGATTGAGCAACAGACGCTCTTCCGTTCGACATCAGTCTTTCTGTTGCCGGCACCAGTCCACCAGTGGTGGACATCCTATGCACACGTTTGACATCAATTCCGTTTGAAGTTGCTTGCAATTGGTTGCCTGGAGGTAAATTTCGATTAAGTTGACTAGGACTCATGCTACGCTTAATACCAGCTGGACCTTCATTCGATTGCTGAGAAGGTACGGATTTGACAGCTTGTAATTGACTATTCTCAAAATCAGCAAGTGATAGATCACCATTTCCCAAGGTGTTTAAAGGAGACTCTCTGACCGGTTCAAACTGGACTGATTGGGCTGCATCATGCTCACCATCTGTCGAAACACGTTGTGTACCACTGTTGCTGGCAACCATAGAAGTACTGTCCAGATGGTGATTCGGCGAAAGAAGGTTGTCCTCGTCATGTTTCACTGACTTGATGAAATTGTCCAATCTCGTAGCAAACAGATGTTCCTTCTTTTTCTCTTTTTCCTCTGGTTCTTGTAAATTTGACATCTTGTTGCTAGCAGCTGCGAGTAAAGATGATAGAAACCCTCCCGATTCACCCTTTGTATGTGATTCACTAGTAGTTGATTTCGCAGGACTGATATTATTCAATGACGACTGAGCTGAGTTTTGAGTATCAGTATGTGGTGGGGCGTGAAAACGTGAACCCTTTGATGACGCCATAGTCCCTGTTCGCGACTCCTGTCGAACGACATTTACTGCAATTGATGGGTCCTGTGCTGCATCAGAGCCTTCTCCTCCGAACTCTCTTAACGAGAGGTCGTCCTCGTCTACTGGGGCAATAATTTGTGGTGGGACTTGAGTTCTTGGTTGCTGTGGTTGCTGGGGCGGCTGTGGTTGCTGTGGTTGCTGTGGTTGCTGTGGCGGCTGCGCGAAGACGTCGTTATACGGTCTGGTTGGCGACGAAAGCCTATGTGCGGTTCTAGTTTTCAGTGACATTCGCAATATAGATGGGCCTGAATCAATTGAAGCACTATCTATTGAGCTACGGGGTGAACGATGGGAAAGCAAATCACTTAATCGATGCCTCTTTCTACTCCCAGTTCTATTAAGGTTGTTGCTCTTGTTGGATTTGGGTGAATTGGGTGATTCAGGATTGTTTGAATCTAGATGCTTTTTTCGTTTCAGTAGTAATCCCATTGTTGCGTATCTGAAATTTTATTTTCTCCTCTCTCTCACTCACACACCTGTCACACTCACTTGAAATTTTAATTGTTTTTTTTTCTTGGAGTAAAAGACTCTAATAGGGGTTAGTTTGCTGCTTGTGTTGAAGATGTAGTTGGAAAGCAAAGTCGTATACGATGAAGAAGAAAACAAATAAAACTAGATGATGATGAAGGATGAGTTTTTATTGAATGGATGATGATAAAAATAAAAAGCAACTCGGTTAATGCAAGAATCATTCTATATGCGTATAATTTAACAGTGTGTTACAAAAAGGGAATCATCGGATATAAAAAGTTAGAAATACAACAACAATCCATTAACAATACAACAACAATACAATACGGTAATATGTACACATTTTATTTTACAGCCCATTCTCTATTTAGAGTTGCTCTTTTAAGCGTTATATGTCAACAATAGAAAAGCTTGAATTTGTGGTGAAACGCGGCTCAAAACCAAAATGTAGCTCTGTGGACCGGAAAGATCTGAGTGCAGTTTGTTGAAACCACTATCTACGCAGCTCGATAAATTTACCCTGTCTTGCTTTACCTAGTCATCGTTAGCTTTCTTATCTATCAAGAGTGAAAGCCATTTTTCTTTCTCGTTTGCTTTCAATGATGTCGCTTCAGAAGAGCGAAATTATGACCGAGATTCTAGATGTTTCGCGCGAAATGCAGTTCGAGCTCTGGTTAAGCAAATCTAGACTTCGCTAACAAATTCTACAACATTTCACTATGAAAAAGCATATGACTTTTATTAAGGAATTATGAAAAAAGGGGGCAACGATGAAAAGAAATGAAAAAGAAAAAGGTGCACAACTAATCCTTCTTGAACAATGGGTCTAACAAGCCTTCAACTTGGTTAGTGATTCCCAAGTTGGCGTCGTAATCGATAGCGAAAACAGAAACTGATGTAGCACATTTAGTGTGTTCAACAACCAAGTTTTCAGAAGGCAATGAACAATCACCGTTGTTGCAAACGGTAAGTGCTTGCCAGCTGGTTTGAGCCCATACAAATGAGTTTGATGAAGCATTGAATTTCAAGTCAGCACCACTTGCGTATTGACCAGTCAATCTAGTGAAGACCCAAGCTGGATCAGTACAAGATTCGTTTTCGTAACCGACTTTGGGGAAATTGACATTCAAACCAACACCAAGAGGTAATGCTCTTGAGTTGTCACCTTGGGTTTTGAACAATTGGTTAACAAATTCGGTAACTTTGTTTGCGTAGATGGTTGATGGTTCATTAGCGTCGTCTAAGTCCAATGAGTCCTTAAAGAATGAGTTGTTGGAGTTTGATCCACTGAATGCAACAGCTGGGTATCCTCTATAAACGGAGTTGTAAGTAGCACCAATTGTACCTGATAATGTAAACATACCTGGAGACATATTTGTGCCTTCATTTGGACCAGCAACAACTAAATCAATCGATGTGTCATTAAACTTTTCCTTCAAAACGTATTGCAAACCAAAAGCAATTGATGAAGCTGGAGTACCGTTGAAATACCAAATATGATCATCGTCTTCTTCATGGCCCCAAGCCTTTGAACCAGCAGGGGGATACTTGAACTCACCATCAGACTGCAAGGTAGAAGATGATGGGACATCAAATTTACCCCCATATCCAGATCTTTGTGAAACAGGAGCAACTAACCAAACTTCGTGACCAGCTTCTTTCAACTTGTAGTAGGTGGCTCTAATATTGGTTGCTTGCCAACCATCATCGTTACTCAAGATGATATTCTTAGCGATAACAGCAGTGGCAAGGAACAAAAGAATTGATTGAGTCAAGAATTGCATTCTGAGTGGGGACTGAGTGTGTAGTGATGGAGTAAGAAGGAGGAAAGAATAGATGAATTGAAATTATTTGATATGATGTGAAGGTGGGACTTTTGGTCCCGTATTTATAGTGCTGTTTTCACTCACATCCCAGCTTCTTTACCAGCGATAATGAAAAAGTTTCACTAGCACATTGTGTAAAAGGTAATATTGACTCCTGTAGTACCACTTCATAGTGATGCCGTTTCTATGTTAATACAAACGATGATAAATTAACCGGAGACCATTATTGTTTTTAAACTCTTTTTGCATACTATGGAACGAAGAACACAAAGCCGCAAAATTTATCAGCTTTTGTGATTAATTATGTTTCAATTGTAAACAACAACGTGGGCCATGGTTTATAACACCGTTTATTGTTTCCAGCAAGGCAAAAGAAAGTGAGCTAATTATATGACGAACGAGAAGGTTGATTGTATTGAGAAACGGATAAAGCCCCGGCAAGAATGCCAGGGTTCAAACCAAGACATACGGCTAAGAAAAGTTGCAAATGAATGAATCACGTTATGAGGCACCAAGACCTTTCTTCAATTTCGCTTCCATCAATTTCGCTTCTACTATTAGTCTGACTACAGCAACAAGAAAAATAGGAAAAACCTCTTTTTAGCAGAAGCAATATAAATTTGGACGCAAATTAAACGCCATATTTTTTTCACAAAAGCAACGAGGAAAAGTTTCTTCATAAACGTGTGTGTGTGTATCAGTCAATCTTTATTATCCTCGCGCCTGATCTTGATACATACTTGGCAGGCTCTAGGAAACGTTAAATGTGTCAAGCTGATGAGCAAAAGCTGAGGTATCGTTTCCAAGTAAATGACCTAAACTAAACGGTTGGTCTTTGGATAGAGCAGACCACTGAATAACATCTCTTGAAAGGATTTATATGTATGTTATTAGCTTTCCCTATTGTTCACCTCCTATTGTTTCCACCGAAAATGGAAAGTTGTTGATCAGATTCGGAAATATGTTTACATTGAGAAAAAGAAACCATAACCAATCTCTTTGTTTCATAGGCTCTCATAATTGCTCGTAGATCATCTCGCCTCATAACCTTAGCTTGATGTATTAATGAAGCACGTTTGTTGCAGCTATCTTTTTTTTTTGTGACATCTTTTCATTTAATTTTGGTTGAAAATTGGCGAAACTAGGGCCCACGAGGGACCTGAACTGCAAAATGGCGCCATTACGGAGCTCAGTTGTACATGTGAGTGGGAAGTGTTGTTATGGGAATACTCAAAACGGAAAAAGGGGTCCGTTGCACGTGTGGTGCTAGCTCAAATACTTTACCTGCATGATCTTCAACTCTTGAACTGTACAAGTACACACATTGGACCCAGATCAATTCAGCACAGTATCTTTGACTTTCTTTTTTGCGAGTTTGTTGCGATGCCATAGTTTGGTGGCTATTGATCATTTTTCCCCCCTCCCCCACTTTTTTTCCGAGTGTGCGCTATTTTGAGCCACGGCAAAATTAAAAAATCACATTCCAAAAGACCACATTTGGTAGCGAAGTGTCTCAAGACAACAAAACAACAAAAACAACGGAAGAAGAAGATGCAGAAAGAGCGAAGGAAAAAAAAAAAGAAGGTTGGCAATCAAATCTAACTTGAAATTATCAACAGTTTGAATCAATTGTGGGGTTGCCAGATAAACACATCATCATTATCATCACGCACCTTTTCATCAGCAAGTGGATAGCTACCTACTACATTCAACTACTGCTCGTATAAGCTATAGTACCAATCACACAAGTTACATACGCTCATCCATCTTACCATGGCAATTTTCTCTTCCTTAGCGGGGTTTTTTAACCGGAACAAGAGAAGAATATTCATAACTTCAGCAGTGACATTTTCCATCTACTTGCTAGTCAATGAGTTTGTTATAAAAAAGTTTAGAAACTATCAAAATGCCTTGCGTCAGGAGTTTATGTTTAAGCAACAGATTAGACAACGATTTATTCTGACTCAACAAGATTGTTACTACACCATCCTTGCATTGCTTCCTGTGTTGGCACAACCTATAGTTGATGCATTACCAGTTGACTTAATAACTCAAGCATTAAGGTTGAAAAAGGGTCACCAGCAACAACAACAACAGCAACCACTGCTGTCACAAGTTGCTAGCGGAAGTAATAGTGAGTTGACCACGGATAACCTTAATCTTTTGGACAACAATAACAACCCACAATCACAATTGTCGGTATACATGAACAAAAGTAAAGCTGAGTTGTGGAACTTGTTGAAGATTAAAACAATTACGAGAACATTGACATTGATGTACTCCATATCTGGTTTGTTGTTAATTAGTAGGTTACAAATGAATATTCTAGCAAGAAGATCGTATTTGGAATCGGCAATTGTTATGGCTGGCGTTAAGAACCCCAACAATGACATTGATCCTCATGAGAATTACATTATCGAACAAAGTTATCTTTCACTTAGTTGGTGGCTTTTAAATAAAGGTTGGGCAAATTTGAGTACCTTGATTGAAAATTTGGTTATCGATAAATTTGAAAGTGTGAGTCCTAAAACTGAAATTGGTGTTTTTGATTTTGAACTCATCTTGACGGAAATCATTGAAGAGATCAACACCAATAACAAACAATTTGTGTTGGATAATTTATTTCCCATCAAATACCCTGACTTGTTGGAGACGATCTTGAATACCAATTCAGATGTAATACATCAATTGGATATTCCGGATTCAAACTTGACCAAATTGATCAATGAAACAAGTTCAATCATGTCTGATAACAATTTGTATTTTTTTGACTTGTTGAATCAATTAATTGTCACCAATTTACATACACTTACGTCAAACCTTTCATCAAACTTATCGACTACATCAAACAGCTTAATGATGAGTGACACACTACCAGATCAACAAAACCAACAAAACCAGCTTCAATCATCGTCATCAAAGATTATAGAGTTGGACAACAAGCCATACAAACTTGCTAGTTTCTTGGCTCAATTATCAGTACAAAATGGTATAATGATTAATAACAATGATGATGTAGTAGGAGCCAACGATGAAGATGATTTTGAAAGTATGATCAAGAATCTCAATGGAGGACAAGGTATCGCAGGTGATGGGTATGGAGCTCATGAATTGAGTGGAAATGTCTACATAAACACATTAAACAGTTTGGATGAACTTGAAAACTTTAGTGCTGGTATTTACTCGAATTTTGAGTAAATGAATGAGAAATTGATGAATAGTTAAATAGTTTCTCAGCTAGTAAATATTATTTAAACGATCAACGATTAGAAAGACGTTATCGGGTTGTCACCCTTAAAAACCCTTTGTAACTTCCTGATATTCGTCTTTCCCTTTTCTCCGTATGTAAGCAACTACAAAAGTTAAAAAGGGGATTAAGTAGAGGGAGTGTGCGGTGTAAGACAGAACAGACGAAAAAGAAAAAAAAGGAAGGTTGAATAAGGTTTGACCAACTTGGTTTTCTTCTCTACTTCCACTACTATTCTTCACCATTGATTCAACTACATACTCCCCCACCGAAAATCATGTCATCTCCAAAAGTTATCCTCGTTTCGTCAGATGATGAGAAATTTCCAGTTGAACAAAAAGTTGCTGAAAAATCAATCTTGATCAAGAATATGATTAATGATTTAAACCCTGACGGATTAACTGAAGATTTCGAAATTCCTACCCCCAATGTCCGTGCCAATGTGTTGTCCAAAGTATTGGAATGGTGTGAGCACCACAAGAATACTGTTTTCCAAGATGATGAAGATGAAGATGCCAGAAGATCGGTACCTGTTGAAGAATGGGATAGAAATTACTTGAAGGTTGATCAGGAAATGTTGTATGAGATTATTTTGGCGGCTAACTATTTGAATATTAAGCCATTGTTGGATAGTGGATGCAAGATGGTTGCGGAAATGATTAAGAATAAGAGTCCAGAAGAGTTGAGAAAGACTTTTAATATTGTTAATGATTTTAGTCCTGAAGAAGAGGCTGCTATTAGAAAGGAGAATGAATGGGCTGAAGATAGATGAGTGGGAGGTGGTGAAGCTTTGGCTTTGATAGTGGTTGTGTTGAGGGCTTGGGTTCTGATTCTTTTACTTTCTTTACATGTCCAGTGTGTAAGCAAACTAAAGTGACTGGATGTCATTTCTACAACGAATTTTTTCTTTTTAGTAGTGGTTTGCGTAATGAAATGCTGCATGTTCTTTTGGCACTCGACTAATATCAGACTCCTTGCTAGGTGTTCAACTGTCTGCTTCCTTTAAAGGGACTGTCCTGAAGTAGTGTACAATGGGCGCTTTATCGATATGAAAATTTGGTAGCTCTCGCAACTACCATAAATCAATCTCTTTAATTTCTGTTAATTTCTTTTTCTATTGAGTTTAATTGCAGCTAATATCTACACACCCCAAAAGCGCTTAGAAAAACCACCTGCACTCTATCACCATTCAATCAGATTCCCCGCCAAGCTTCAATAACTTTATTCTACAGCAATGTCACTAAGTCAGTCATCAGATAATGAAGATGCCGGGAATGCTAGTTTTGTTGAAGATGTTCAACCTATAACAACAAACACAAAAGATCTAGAACAACTATCACTTGAAGAATTGAATCAATATCAAAACAAGATATCCCAGGAATTCAAAATTTTATCCAAAGATTATCTCAATAAAAGGCTTTCTCGAATAAATGTCATGTTGGATAAATTAACTAGTCTGATTAAGTTAGCCAATGCTAATGAAAAGAGTTGGTTAAAGATTTATACATTTGAAATTGAAGCTATAAACAATATAATGACAAACACTGAAGACTTAATCATGGTGAATAACAAAACCATTCCTCCAAAAACTGACTTATTGAAATCGATGGATGAATATGAAGAAGAATTACAAGAGATTTTCACCAATTTACAAAGTCCATTTGATTTTGACGATACTTTTAAATATGACAATGGAGAAATTTGTCATTCATTAGCAAACACTCATTCTCATTTAAGTAAATTACCATTCCCATTTTTGTTCAATCAAAGTTTCAAACCCCATAGAGATGAACTCAAAAGTATAAGCTTGGAAAAAGATTATCAACTGGAATTGATTCAAAAAAATTGTACCAATAATTCAACCATTGTATGGAAACAATATTATGGTAAATTAAACCAGCACAAGAACAAGTTATTGAATGAAACCCAACTGAAACTAAATCAACTTTACAAGGATTATCATCACTTGAATCAATCAAAAAATGAAGAATTGCTAGATCGATATTATTACCGATCTTTGATATCCCCACAATATTTGCTAGATACAATAAATGATAAAATCAACATCACAAATACTGATAATTTGGGTGAGGTAATGAGAACCAATCATGATTCGAACTATGTCGAATTGGATACTCGATTAAACCCCAAAAACAAGATTGAATTATCAAATATACGTCTCAAAGATGCAAGTAATGAGCAATTTTTGGCCAATACTCATGGTGCTATCAAACGAAGGTACTCACAAGCATTCAAATACGACCCCTCTGTATCACACTCCATCAATCAGTCAAAAGTCGATGATGATTTACGTTTGATTAGACGTAAAATACGTCATCAAAATGAGAAAAAGCGGAAGGGAACAACTGCTGACGAGAATGATGATGTGTATAATCGCACACTACATGATTACTCAGAAGACGATAGAGAGAATGATGATAGCGACAACAGCAACAACAACAACAACAACAACAACAATGGAAATGACATTGGCATTGGCATTGGCAATGATAATAAAGATGAATACGAAGTAGTTTTAGAGGACTATGATCCGGAAGAAGAAATGACACCAACTGAACTTGAAGAACGCAAAATTTACAAAAATGTATTGGGTCGTCACGATCCAAATGCATCTAAGTTTAGAATGTTGGAATTACCACCATTGGAAAACTTTCCAAAACTATAAAAATAAGATAAGAAAGCAACCACTTTTGTCCACAATACGTACTTATATACATTCTGGCAGAAATATGTATATCCTTACTCCTTTTCTAACAATATACTTGCATTCTTCAAATTGGCTTCTTCAATCGTAGTTTCCAAGTTTTCAATAAACTTAAAGGCCTTGTTTGAACTGTTTGAAAGTGTAAATCTATCTTCTCCACTCAAACCATAATCTTCGGGATTTTCTTTAAGCACAAATTTCAACCATTCAAAAAACACCAACACTTTATCATCAAAACGCAATTTTCGAACAAGTCTTTTACCATTAGGGAACCGTACTTGCACTCTCGTAATTGGTTGTTCTGTAGGTTCCTTGTGATCTATTGGGTTTATAGAATCGAATACATCTTCTTCACTTTCAGGTGCTTGCTCAGTGGATGTAGGTGCACCACTTGTGTCCTCCTTCTCCTCCCTATCATCATCTTCACTAGCCAAGTCTATCGCATCTTCATATGTCTTCCCACTCTTTCCATTATCCAAAACACTTTGTTTCATGGCCAATTCAATTTGCTGTTCCTCACTTAAACTGTCAGGATCAATCTTTTGCTCGTGTTGTACCAAAGGGTTATTTGACCCAGGATGTAACGAAAACTTGTCCAAGAAATCATACACCTCTTCTAACCAATTCTCGACATTGGGCACTTCACCATCTTTCCATTTCCGTACACGTTCGCCAGTGAGAGGATCCAATATCGCCAAATGAGGAAACGTATCAACATGATAAAAGTTAACATACGACTCGCCATCATATGAGTCACGTTGATATTGCAAAAAGATGAAATTTTCTTTCACCACTTGTTTAATTCTCGTATTGGACCAGAAATCACGATTGAATACTTGTGATTGAAACTCTGATGAGTCTTGTATATTGATTAAAATCCATTTGTTTTCCTCTTTGGCTCTGGTTCTAGCTTGGTCTAATGTCAAGACACTAATGATATCAAATGGTGGTCTAAACAAATTGGCTAGTCTTCGTTGAGTTGAAGTTAACTCAGAATCACGTTCCTGTCTAAGTCGCCTCCTGCGCCCACCAGCAACTCCACTATGACTTCTAATAACCTCTTCAATATCATCATCCCCATCTTCATCAGAATCTAAGATCTGTACATCGTTGCCTACATCTCTTGCGTCAGTGTAGTCTTCATCCATCCGATCATCGTCATAATCATCATCAATATCATCATCGTATGCGTTGTATGCATTGACACTTCTATTACCAAATCCAAAACCTTGGTGGAATATACCTTGTTGTCTGTGGCCAAATATATTTGGTGGACGTGGCATTTGACCCATCATACCACCTCCAAACCCTTGGAACGAATCGACTAACGTTTCATGTCGATGCACATTTGCATCAGCCTCACGAACATCGTTACCTGCTGCACCATATGCTTCTTCTTGTAGTTGTTTGGCATACGCTTCATCATCATCGTGGCCGTGGCCAATGCTATTGTTGTTGTTACTGCTATTATTATGACTTCCATTATTTGTACTAGCTCCTCCATGTTGGCCAGATTCCATATATAATGTCACTGCCAATTCTAAATCGCCTCCAGCCACATCTAAAAATTGCGTTGCCACAGATTCATCTTCAACGCCTGTCACTGCTAAAAAAGTGGGTACTTGGTCGTCCATCATGAGAAAAAAAAAAAAAACACTGTGAATGAAGGTCAATCAGTTGATCTAGGTCCCTTGTGCAGTCGATGTGTGAATCTAGTTACTTTCTAGTGTTGCAAAATTCTCAAATGGCAAAAAACACTAACATACATACTTCAGCTTTATTCTCTCTTCGCACTCTTTCATTTGATCAAACTGTGCTTTGTACTCCTTTTTTTTCTCTGTATGCAGTATTGAAGGGAAATACACACCACATGGGAGGGCTATTGCTAAACGACTCTGTTGAGTTATAACACCAGATTAGTTCTGCCACACTGCAATGATTAGGTCTGAGGCGAGGGGTGGGGCATCACTAACGAAGCTATTTTGAAGTGATGTTGTTTTTTCTGTAAACCGATAAATACGATTGCGGAAAAGCTCTGAAAAGCGGCATTGGCTCATCAATTAGAAGTTCATGGAAGAGCAACAAGGCTGAACCAAATGGCGTGATTCACTCGCTGTCGATGCAAGAGTAACAAACGTTTTTGTGAAGTGCCGAATTCCATCAACTTGACACAATACGTTTAATGTCAAAAGTAATGAATGCCGTGTCAAATAAAACACCCACTGTTGCTGACAAATTGAAAAGTATCACAAACTGGTTGGAAACAGAAGCAAATCGGGTTGTACTCAGTTTGCAACATCAAGGGGATTGCTATAAATAGAGAAGAAAAGTATTAAACAGAAGATGACTTTAGACTTAATGACTATTCACTCCACCACAATCGACTCACCAAACTTTTCAATAAGTCATGACAGATAATTCCGATATTATTAAAATCGACGCTTTAGGTGAAACCAAATTGTTTAAACCAATTAAAGTTGGAGCAAATACACTTTCTCAACGTATTGCTCATGCACCAACTACTAGACTTAGAGCAACTGCTGATAATGTACCAACGGATTTGCAATTGCAGTATTACAAAGATAGAGCACAAACACCAGGTACTTTACTTATTACTGAGGCTACTTATGTGAGTGAAGGAGGTATTGGGTTACCTCATACTCCCGGTATTTGGAATGATACACAAGCAAAAGCATGGAAACAAATTACCAATGCAATCAGGGAACAAGGGTCATATCTGAGTGTTCAGTTGTGGCATTTAGGTCGTACTGCATTTCCTGAAGAGTTGCAAAAGAGGGGACTACCTTTTGTTGCTCCATCTGCCGTTTATGATAGTGATGAAATGGCCAAACGTGCTAAAGAGTCTGGTCACGAGTTAAGAGCATTAACTAAATCTGAAATTGAACATTTGATTAACGAAGAGTTCCCCAATGCAGCAAGGAAAGCCATGGATGGTGGGTTTGATTATATTGAGTTGCATTCCGCGCATGGATATTTGTTGAGTCAGTTCTTGAACCCAGTTAGTAATCAAAGAACCGATGAGTATGGTGGATCTATTGAAAATCGTGCCCGTGTTTTGTTGGCCATTGTTGATAAATTGATCCCTATTGTTGGTGCCAATAGAATAGGTATTAGATTTTCTCCATGGGCAACATTTCAAGTGAGTGAACCAGAAGGAGAAGAAATTCATTCGTATATCCTTGAGCAATTACAAAAGCGTGCTGATGAAGGAAATGAATTGGCATATGTGTCCCTTGTGGAGCCAAGAGTGTCTGGTGTAGTTGACGTTAGTGCTGAAGACATTCAAGGATCAAATGACTTTGCAGCCAAAATTTGGAAAGGTACACTTATCAAAGCGGGTAATTATACCTACAATGCACCAAACTTCACTGATTTGGTTCGTGATATTGATAATGATCGAACATTGGTTGCCTGGTGTAGATTCTTTACATCAAACCCTGATTTAGTCAATCGTTTGCAAAATGGTTACTCTTTGCAACATTATGATCGTGCAACATTTTACGAACAATATAATTGGGGTTATAATACTTGGAACAATTACGGTGAAACTAAACAGTACGATGAAGAAGCTGAAAAGAAGAGAGTTGGTAAACCATTGGCGTAAGAGGAGCTACAAAGTTGTGCAGGTAACCCTCAAACTTCTCATAGAGAGTCGTGTGACAATTGTATATATAAATAGTATCATGCAATAGAAGGAAAAGAATCATTCTTTTCAAGCGTTTTAACTCAAATGTAATACATTGTACATAAAAACATAAAGAAAAAGCAAAAAGCAAAAAGCAAAAAAAGAAATCTGTTGGTAGTGCTGCCCCCCTATTTTTCTTTTAATTAAAACAAATGGCTTTTTTTGTTGGGTGATGAAGGTGTAATTACGTGGCATGTTTGTTGTACCCCTAATTGGAGAAAGCGTTCTTTGCTCGCTAGATGCTGTAGTTATTTATGATCTTTCTGATTTGTTCTAGAATGTTCTACCAAGAAACGGTTTGTCTCCCCTCTCTTTTCCCCCCAAGGTTTTTCTCTGTTGATAATATGAATTTAAATTACGTGTCGTTTTATATATATAGTGTCGTAACTCTATGTGTTGTGACATTGATTAAATTAAAAATCAGTCATTCACCACAAAAAGGGCAAACAGTAAAAGATAAAAACAGATGAAGTTTGTTGTTGAATCTATTTCTCACTCAACAGTTTTTATATCAACGTTTTTTAATCTATAATTCCCCAGAATCATCAAAACATTACATATATATATCCCCATCACTACTGACTACTAACTGCTAACTCCTACTACCACTGTATATATTGTTAAGTCTGTCCAAAAACACACTACTCATATAGATTTCCCAACAATAGCCCTACACAACAGCAGCATCAGACCAAATAAATCCACACTTTTAATTCCCTAGCTAGACCATTTTACCACTACAGCCTCACTCAACAACATCCTTTCCACTCAGGACTACCTGTTTTTAATCTTTTAATAGGTAAAGACTACACTCAATTGTTACCTAATTTGCATTTACTTTTCACATTTACATAAAAACCCATCTTGTACAAAATTTTATCATACATTTATGTCCAGTTGATTACTACTTCCAAAGAAGAATACAGTTTATAAACACACATTTCCCAACTTTACACTTTTAACGTCCACGACTTTTCACGACCCACTTGTTTTACATTTTTCTATTGATTACATTCACTTGTCCATTTTTTTTTTACCTACCTCTTTTGTTACAACATTTTGATCTGTTTTTTTTTTTATATTTTCATCACAGCCATTAGCATCACCGCATTCTTATAACAGCAGTATTTGTTGTTCAAGCCTTACCAGCACCATATATCAATCAGTTAGATCACTTTACATTTCCTATCCTAATGGAACAATTTGAAGAATATGATAAGGGTAAGCTATTAAGAGACAGATATATCAAAGTCAGTGATATTAGTGAAGGCTCATATGGGTTGGTCTCTGTTGCCAAAGATGTCAAGAGAAATGATTTACTAGTTGCTGTCAAATTTATATATCCTGTTGATTATAAGAAAGGTTACACCACCAAGGATCAAACTCAATCAAGACCATCGTCAAGTCCAGCACGTTTGAAATCACCTCAGCAGGCTGGATCTCCCAATAAGCATGATCGATCCACTATTTTCAACAGTTTACTAAATGAGGCGCAAAAGGAAATCAAGATTCACAAAATATTGGGCGAACATCCTAACATTTCTCAATTGTATGATCATTTCGATTCATGCCTAGTGTTGGAATTTTGTTCAAGAGGTGATCTTTATGAAGCTATTCACAATGGCAATGGACCAGTCACTACGCAAGATATAAAGGATGTGTTTCAACAGATTCTTAATGCAGTTGGTTTTTGTCATTCAAAGGGAGTTTATCACCGTGATTTAAAGCCAGAAAATATTTTGATTGCTGAAGATTGGAGTATTAAATTGTGTGATTGGGGCTTAGCCACAACAACGAGAATCATCACCAACAAAGATGAATTTGATGTTGGGTCAGAACGTTATATGGCCCCTGAGTTATTTGATAATGAAATTGACTCTTATGACGCCTCAATGATTGACATTTGGTCCATTGGTGTCATTTTGTTAACGTTGGTGTTTCACAAAAACCCCTTTCAAGTTGCAAATTACTCAGACAAGAGATTTTTACAATTTGCCAGCAACAGAGAAGCTTTGTTTGATATATTTTCAACAATGAGTGGTGACTTGTTTTCAGTGTTGAGATTTTGTTTAACCATTGATCCCACTAATCGTGACTTGAACAGTGTTTCCAAAGAGTTGGAAGCATTGAGATTTTTCACAATTGATGATGAATTTGAATATGAATATGACTACAATGAAGGGGATGATGAACAAGAAGAAGGCGAGGACGTGGAAGAAACGAGGTCCGATGAAGCGGACTTTGATGATGATGAATATTTGTCCTACCGCAATGAAGATGGAGACAAATCTCAATCGCACCTGGGAGTTGCTGAAACAGAGGCGGCTAAGCTTTTGGATGGACCTGCTTCAGCTGAAAAGGACAAATACGTTAGATCACCCCTTTCCAGATATGAAATCCCTCACAATCATAGAGCTGATGCTCTTTTGTCCACAAACACTAAAGCCAAACCAATTCCCATCAATACGCATGACTTTAAATTCATTCGTAATACGAGAAAGCCTTTAACTGTTGCGTCTTTTAATCAAAATGCTCAGGTGAATAAAGGAACAAACAATAGGTTTGGTAATTTCAATAGAGAAGACTACTTTACTCCCAAGTCTGTGTTTAAACATTATATGGATAAGTATGGAGACAAGAGGAGAAGTAACAATTATCAGCACCCCAATTATCATCAGAACAGGAACGGCAATGTCAATGGAAATGTTGTTGATCACAAGAGCCCCCCACAATTGAGAAGAAAAAGAACGTGGAAGACGAACCAAAGGTACAGGCCATCAGCGCAAACAGCACACTCGAATAATAACAATGGCTTCCCAAATGGTAGATTGAGTGCTAATCAGCGTGATGAATTCCCACGCTCAGGTGAAAGATATGGTGGTGGTAAACGTCTATCAGCTAATTTGAGCTCTGCTTTCCATACGTTGCCCCAACCGACTTCTTCGAGTTTGAATAGTGGCTCAAGTGCACCCAATGGCTTGTCATCGACAAACTTGTCCAATTCTGGAAAGTACATCCCACCATTTCTTCGTTCACCAAATCGTCAACCACAAAAATCACCACATGTTGAGCCATTGGTTGAGGAAATTGACCATTTGGTGTTGAGTAATGATGATGAAGTTTTCCACTTGGAAGATGATTTCGTAAGTGACGAAGGAAAAGAAAATGTTGTTCCAAATGGGAGTCACGTGAAAAGTGGAAGCATGAGCGATGGTGATCGTCCTGTGTTTCCAATTTATAATGTAAAGAACGGACAGGCCAATGGTATGAGTCATGCAAATGGAAATGGTCATCTCAATTCTGCTACTAATACCCAGAAGGGACCAAAGTCGTCCCTTCCCAGGTCGTTCAATGATGCGGCATCTACTAGCGGTAGTTTGGAACATGCCAACAATGGCAAGTACATTCCTCCGTTTAGACGTGGCTCAGTTTCACGAGCAAATCCGAACGGAACAATAGCTGGTACGGGGGAATCGATTTTAGCAAACGTCCCCGTTGCCAATGGTCCCAAAAAGTCAATTCACTACAAAAATCGAAGTTCATTCGACGGATTCACAAGTGATGGCTCCAACAATGGAAGAAGCTTTAACAGTCACACCAGTGGCGGTGCAGGCAGCACTCCAAAGAGTTTGAATGGATTTATGAATCATAATGGTGGGCCCAATGGTAACACAATACACAATTATATGAATGATTCACTCAAGGCGAATAATCGTTTACCTAATGATAACAAGAACCGTACTGTTACCGGAAGCAAGTGTAGTAACAGTATTAGTAGCCGCAGTGACAAGAGTAGCGGGGGTGAAAGCAAGAGTGGAGAAGATGATCTTAAAGGGGCAAGTGGTGATGCTGCCGCTACCAAAGCTGTTGTCGAAGTTGGTAGTTTTAATGATTTGTGGTTTGGGAGCCAAAAGAAAAACTGGAGTGATTACGACGACTGATACGAACATAGTTGTTGGATTACTGGCCCCCGTCCCTTTGCAAGGGGTATGATGTAGGCGGGGCTGTCGTTTTTTCTTTTCTTTTTGATGGTTTCCCATTTTATTTATGGCGTAGTTTAGTTTGATTACTTTACATATGCTTCTAATGTTTTGAATGAGTGTGTATACAACGGTTTGGAGATGAGGCGTAATAGAGTTGGGGATTACATCCGTGGCACACTGTTGTTGGAAATAAGCTTTGCGACGCGAGTAATTAAGTTTTCCTAATTGGAATGAGTGGTTCTTCTCTATCGCACCTTTTTGAATTAACAAATCAGAGATACAGAGATGTTGGGAGCGTTCCCTTTTCTTGATCACCAATCTCATGGTGAAAATTCCAAAGTCTCAGCCAAGTAAAAAAATACAAGCCTTTATTAAGGTGGGAAGACGAAAACGAGATAACCATATACGTTTACGGAAGAAAAAAGGAAAAAGGTTGAATATGCAACGGTTTAGACTACATCCTGAGCATGTGTTTGTTCTTTCTTTGCCAAGTTTATAAATTTGGTGGCCACTTGACCAAGTTACCATAGACTGTGTATCGCTCAAGGTTTGAACTTGCATTCAAAGCATCGCCGTCTCCAAATCTTCTATCATCCTCAAATAAAATGAATGAATGATGTAAAAAATTAACATGCATTACATATTTGCAACTCAGATTAATGTGCAAAAAAAAAAGAGAGAAAACAAAAATTGTAAAATAAGCAATATTTCCGGAGGTGTGATGGGTGGATCGCAAATTAGAAAACGAAAGTGTAGCTTCATTTTATTTATGAATGGGTTTATTTTCTTTCCAAAAGCTCATTGTTATTGTTGTGTCCTCGTGGGTTGGTGGGTGTGTTGTTACATTCAGTTAATATGTTTCACGAAAAAATTGGACTAAAACAAAAGAGTAGCATGGGCCAAGAAACGTGAGGGTAGATTCAGTTAACGGGTTACTATTCCGGGGAGTCTCATGGAGCAATGTGTGGGTGTAGTACCAACTTTCACATTCTAGTATCTTTTCACACATACACCGCCCCCACTTCCACTTCCACTTCCACTTCCAGGATATATAATTTATCAACAGAATCTACATATCTCCCCCCTCCTAAGTTCATGTTCCATTGCATATTTCGTTACTTGTGGCTTATTTCCATGTATTATAATCATGTTAAATTCGACATTTAATTCGAAACCTTTTTGAAAATTTCTTTGAGCGTGTGCCAGTTGACAAAAAAATAAAGTTTAAATATGCTGCTGATGTTAGTTACACAAGATTGTGATTTGCCTGTAAAAGCTTATTTTTATTTGATGTAAAAATTAAAACGACTTTGATTGAGAAGAGAATGCGGGGGGGGGGAAGGTTGAGTTGAACGGATTTGTCAAGTTGACCACTCTGGAAAAAGAAGCGAAAGAGCGTTTTTCGTGTACCTAACACCAAGTCTGACAGACTAAATTACATTAGACCCCAAGTACAAAGAAAATGAATGCTTTTTGTACAATTTGAGGCCGCGATATTGAAAAAAGTGTAAGCAATGGGTATTGGGCAATAAGCGAGTCTTTCTATTTTATTTCACTTTTGTGAAAATGAAATGGGGAGTTAAGGTTCTATTCAATGCGTACAATTTAGACACTTCGGTTAGCTAAAACCACGTAACTTTTCAGTTCTCATCAAATCTAGTCGTCTCCTTTGGATTCCATTCGCTATTACTTAGCAGATCTGCTCTTTAAACTTTCCACCTCGCTTCTTAAACATCGGGCTTATTGTTCAACTCTAGCATCTTTGACGAATCTCTTTGTCAACATCCAAAAAATAAAAAAAAAGAACAAGCTCAAACTAAGAAAGTTAAAAGAGGATACTCTTGAAATAATAATAAACATACTATTTGATCACAAACAAGAATACACAGAAGAAAAGAACATATTTCCAGCTTCTATTCTGCATTGGTAATCTGCAATGTTGAAATTTACCTCAAACCGTTGTATTCCGTTTCACGTGATGTGAATTTTATTATATTTCAGCTTTGTTTTCGAGTACTGTTTGAAAGTTTGAAAATTTAATTTTGAATGACACTCTCTATGAAATGAAGTTTCTCCTCATTTTCGATAATCGACGATATATAATCGTTAATTGTCTGTATGGTTTTATATGATAGTTCATATGTGATGATCAGTTCTACTTTTTCTATCAATTCTGGTTAATACAATACCCAATAAATCCATCAAAATCATAGACGTGGTCAAACACGGATTTTGAAGCTTCCATTAATTATCGAGATAATTCATAGAGTTACAACAATATAAAGAAATAATTCCAAACATGAAACACTTGAAATATTTTACAAGTTTCTTCTTTTTGTTCTGTTTGCTTCAAATTATACTTGTTTCAGATTTTACCAACTAACTCTTTCAAACTACTCAAACTACTACTTAATTTTGCACCTAAATTGTTTCAAAATCACAGACATTGAAACAACTAAGTCAAACACACAATTTAACAAACTGTTTCAGAAAACAGGTCCTGTGCTCAATAGTTCCTCTTTCGAAAAGATTATATATCTGTATCACAATTTCTCATACATTTTAGTTGCTGAAACATAAACTGTGTTTTTTTTTTTTTTTTAATTTTTGCTACTTGGTGACATTTTCGATACTTGAAATCAATTTGATCACGTGAAAAATCAAAGACTAATCCCAATCACGTGCAAGATAGGAGGCAATATTTTCCGCTTTTGTTTACAAATTTTGATTTTAAGGTACAGACACAGACAGACCACAACAAACAGAACAAACACAACAACAAACAAACAGGAGAAAAAAAAAAAAAAAACATATCAAGAGACGAGTGGGAAATTAAACGATTTTTCATTTCAACGGGCAAATTTCATATATAACTTACAGAAGTAGATACCTTCACACCTGCCGTCAGTCAGCAGAAACAACTTGTCCTTTTATACTTTACCCACTACAGTTCACTCCTTTTATCAGACACTCATTTATTGTCCCCAACCCACCACTCGTTTCCTTCATTAGACGCGACCCCGACGAACGAATTTGACCAAAAGGGGATTACTTGGACGCACACACATACATACATACTATACTTATATTACCTACGGAAATCAGACACTTATTCTGTATAGGATACAGCTTAACCAATTACGTCGGAACAGCCAGATAGAGTTGTGACATCATTGAATACAAGCAATGTCGACAGCAACGCAGACAATGTCATACAACAAATCCACAACTCAAGAGATTGAAGATTCCTTGAGGTTGATTGACGACTTAAAGTTTTTTCTAGCAACAGCACCCGCTAATTGGCAAGAGAATCAGGTCATTCGGAGATACTACTTGAACCATGATGAAGGTTTTGTGAGCTGTGTTTACTGGAATAACTTGTACTTCATCACTGGTACAGACATTGTTCGATGTATCGTTTACAAGTTTGAACATTTTGGGCGCAAGATTATTGATCGGAAAAAGTTTGAAGAAGGGATATTTTCTGATTTGAGAAATTTGAAATGCAATACTGATGCTATATTGGAACCACCAAGATCAGAGTTTCTTGAATTCCTATTTAAAAACTCTTGCTTAAGAACACAAAAAAAACAAAAAGTGTTTTTTTGGTTCAATGTGCCTCACGATAAGTTGATGGCTGATGCCTTAGAACGAGACTTGAAAAAGGAAAAGCTTGGCCAAAAGCCAACCACAATTGCTCATAAAGAGCCAGCACTCAGTTTCAAATATGATGAAAACTCCAATTTGTTTGCTCAATTGACAAAGCACATTGAAAATCAGTCACAAAATGGAGCTTTCAGTCTATCCAAGACAAGTGCTTTGAATACTGCGAATAGCACAACTACTGCCACATCTACTTCTGATGATTGCAACCTACTAGACCAAAAGTCATCACCAGAGTACTCGTCTTCCACTACCAATTGGAAAAACGGCCCCAAATATCTCAAAGATGGCGCGGATCATTTATTCAGGTCGAAACCTAACCAATCGCCATTCGATAAGGACGAAAAGAAAACCATCAACAAGAAAGCAAGCGATAACGGCGAAGGGGACGGAAATGAAGAAGAAGAAGAGGATGATGATGACTTCCCCTTGGATTATTTTGTGTCCCAAGACAATAATGACAGCTATATTACCCTAGACTCCAATTATGAAGGTAGTAGTTCATATGCAAAATTGTTTGAAGATGTCAATGGTGATGAATTTCTCGATCCTAGCCTATTTATACCTTCAGAACTGACAAATGCAGCTCTGAACCAAGTTGTATTCAATGATGAATACTTGATTGAACAAACACAACCTTTGAAAACTCCACTACCGCCCTCAATGCCAGCGTCAAGTGCAAGGGCAATGTCCTTGACAAATCAAGACAATCTAGGAGACGAGTTTTTCTCATACCCTCAACTAACAGGTTCTTTGGGCAGCAACTACCAAATTCCAATGTCAGCTAAACTACAGACGGCTTTTAAACCTCCAGTACCACCTCAACAACAAACAGGTGCAACTGGAGGTCTCGCGACACCCCAATTTCTCAAAGTTCCTCAACAACAAATGCAAGTACAATCTCAAGCATTTAATTCGTATGATCAACAACCTTATTTGTCAGATGTAAATTACAACTATAATCTCATTCACCCCGATAGTGAATATTGGACAACGGGTCAAATAAATTCAAGTTTGACTGATGCAAATTCGATTCTTGATTACAATTTGGGTTTAGGATACGGTTACCCTGTGCAACAACACCCAATGATGTATATGAATGACGAGCTTATGCCCTACTTTGTCAATCAGCCAATAATGGTACCACAACAACTGTCAATGGCCGCGCTACATCAACAACAATTACAACAACAACAACAGCAGCAGCAGCAACAGCTAAAATACCAAAGCATGACAAGACAACAACAGATTAGCAACAAAATGATGACTAAAAAGAGGCAAATGCAGCAGCAGCAACAACAACAAGCTCAAAGACAGAAACTGAAGTTAAATGGAGTCATTGGCGGTGGTGGCATAACCAAAAAAAGTGTGGTCAAAGTGGAAAAGCCACAAATATTATTGAACGAAGTAGTTAACTCCAAAACCAATAGAATAAGCAAGGAGTAACTGAGACAACTTCTTCCACTCATAGCGCCTTCATCCAAGTCATTGATACCCACCAGTTTATTTCTACTCTTTTCAAATGTATTTTACATAACTTAGTGACTTCTTTTTAATACATGTGTATTAAAGCTATATACCCTTTAAATTCTAGCACATTATTTCTTTCTCACAAATCAAATCTCTTGTATCCCAGTCGCATCATTTGCTGTACTCTTCAATGAGCCTTTGTTTCGCTATGGGATACCTTGACTTCAATCTAGCCATAACTTGCCTTTGGTCGGGATTCAACGATTCATTTTTCAATAAGCTACCATAACACACAACAGCTGAACTACGAACTTCAGCTTCCTTACTAGTGAGGAATTTACCTAAGATGCTGTCCAATTGGCAGAGCTTTTCCTCATTGAGTGAATTATCCTGACTTAATGCAATTGATAAGAAATATAAGCATAATTGAACCATGAATTGGTTCAACTTGGCACTTTCTAATTTGTCAAGATATTTCAACACAATGGTCTCAAATCTTGTCTTCATTGGAGCATGAACAGAGCTCGTGTTACTACCATACTTGATGATCAGGGTTAAGATCTCAGTCCAGAGCAAATACACTTCATCACAAGCTTCTGTAATGTATTTGCAAGTGAAGCTCAACACTGAGAAAATCTTTTCAACATCAATTGATTCATCATACCTCAGTAAAAGTTGAAGAAGATATGATCCATAAATCACTTCCTCTTGAGTCATTGGCCGAGCCCCATACTCAAAACCAAGTTCAAAATATTCCCACAACGAACTCGTCAACTTGTGTTTGCCCGTAGTCAAGAAATATTCTCTAAATTCAAAACTCATGGCGCTCAATGATGCAATTGAATGGCACACTGAGGCCATTGATGGAATCTTTTCGCCCATATCGGCAATCAGAGCAATTATATCACAATGGTGGTTAAACTGATCAATGGCCAAGGCATCCCCGTGGAGCCCATTTCTCAACAGCTGGTGGTAATACATTATTGTATCCATGTTTCTCTCATTGCGAGATTCATTGATGGAACGCTTAGTATCCTCATATATGTTTATCCTTTTATTCTTTTGTGCACGCGATGCCAATGGATCTGCTTTTTCAATCATTGTTTGAACTGCATCCAGGGCCGTAGTGTAGTTGGTTGCAGGATATTCAATGTGGATCAGAGCCATATCTTCAACCAAACCCTCTTGAGGCTCATGGCTCGTTGCAGGTTTGGGAAAAGGGACAGATTCTTTTACAGACAGTTTTCCCAATTTGAAAGGACGTACACCTTCTAACACTGATTCATCTCCGCTACTCATCTCTCTTGGTGTGGTGACATTGGGTGAGGGGGTTTCCTGCTTCTCATTCTCCAGTACATGCTCCCCCTCAACAATCATAGAAACATCCTCACCAGCTTCTTCAATTTGCCCGAGTGAGCCCTTCTCAAACGTTTCATCATTCCTCAACTTAGGAACAACCATGGTAAACCCATCTTCAGCTGATTGAGGAACAAAATCGGCTTTCAAGATTCCTGGATTGATCTCGGTCATTTCAAAAACGGAATGATCTAAAGGATTTTCTAGTGCCACCGTACTATCAATTCCAACAATAAGTTCCACTTCATCCTTGACAGAAAATTCAGCCTCATCCAACAACTGAGTAAATCTGTTTGAGTCAATGGCATAAAGCTGACAAAAAAGTTGTTTCAAATCGGCGTACGCTTCCAGACCTTTCAACACCACAATCAGTCTAACTAACTCTTGGAAAAGCTCTCCAAATTGCACGTCTGTGAAAACTGTTTTTGTAAGCGCAATCAGAAAAGTTTGCAACACCAGTTTGGCGATTTTGAACTGATAAGTGGAGATTAGAAACTTAAAGCAAGTGCTTCCAGGGATATTTGGGGAATCAATCACTGTTCCTAGCAATTGCAACTCTGCATTATAAAAGTCATCAAACGCGACATCAAATGCAGCAAGCTCATAAATTCGCTGATCAATTTCTGGAAATACAATGGAGTATACCCGAACAAAATCATCAAGCGACAACAACTTTGCCGCTGTTTTGAATACATAATCATTAGACGTAAACAATTGTTTCAATACCATGGGGTTCTTTTCAGAAATGTAACGCAATCGACTCTTTAGTGCATGAGCATTGGAAACATCTTCTTTACTGATGATGGCATATTTCAATAACTTCACACCTTCTGTCAAGTCATTTGTGTGTTTGGACGACATTAATTCAATCATTGGGTCCTGATCCCTTGAAAACACCCTTGATGAATCAGCAGGTGGTTCAGATGCAGAGTGTCGAACCACTACTTCATCTTCTTTCTCCACGGGAGATTTGGTTAACACTTCTGTTCTGCTTCTTGCTCTCTCGACATGCGTTACTGGTTCTTTGTGCGGAGCATTCCAGCTACTTGCTCTAGGTGTAGGTCTGTTTGATTCGTTCTTTAAGGCTTGTTTATCAAATCTAATTGGTTTACCTTCATTGAGTACAGTAACAGCTGCCACTGTGTTGGATTCTCGAGAAGCTGAACGAGAGGCAGGTTTACTCTGATTCATTCCCTGTATTCTATCCCATGCAGATTCTTTAATTGGTGGAGCGGTAGCTCTAGTGGACAATTTTCTCGTGGTGGTTGCCATTGGACCCAACTCCTTCTGTGACCTTTGCAAAGCCCGAATAGTATTCGCGTCAAATCTTGTAATCAATGCATCTGATTCCTCAGGACAAACTTTGGAAAAGCACCAGTAACAATCCTTGGACACCTGACGAACGTTTGGATTTGCGTCCTTTAACAATTTAATCAATAGTTTGTTGCACGTGTCAATTGCTTGTCCATAGTGACCATTGAAAAAGGAATGGTCAACGGCATACCTAAGAAGCAAAATTTGCATCCAGATTGCCGCGAATGAACGTGGTTTGAAATTAGGTTCATCCATTGATTGACATATTCTTTGAAATAGTTTGTTGTTACAGTTCAAATTGGCATATAGTGCGGACATCGCCATATGAGCATTGGTCGAGGTGATACTCTTCGTTGATAGACACAATTTCATCAATGTGGGAAATAGCAAATCAGCGCAAGGTTCAAACTCCGTTTGTAATATTATTGCACATTCTTTAATCAATTGACAACTGTGCGTGCACAAAGTTGTTCGAAGAGAGCTTGCACCCTTACAAATGGGAAATGCAAATGCTTTCAAGCATGATACCAAATCTTCCCTAATGCTTGTGGCTGCGTTTCCACGTAAAAGAGTTCGGATTTCAACAATGCTCTGCTCTCGCTTTTTCCAATTTGATTCGCTTTCCTTACCTTCAAAATATGCGAAATACGTATCGAAGATATGCCCGAGATCAGCCCCATCGGAAACATCTTTGGTTTTTATCGATGTAGCTAAATCATAGTTGGCTTTGTTCAAAAGGTTGGTTAGACTGGTTGAAAAATAGTCCACATCATTATCCGAACAACTCTCTATGGGTTTCTGCTTGACCTCTTTTTTCTCCAGCAGACGAGTTGATACAGCTTCAGAACTACTTGGTCTACTTCCCGGAAGTATTGCCTTAAAAACATTATTCCCAATATTGTGTGACTTGCATTGAGACTTTAAATATTGAAGGATATTTGAGTTGGTTGAAACTTGTATGTATGTATCAAACAATTGACCCACGCAATCAATGAACTCCTGATTATCCTGATTGCTGGACAACAGCTTCAAGATTGCAGGCACAAAAAACCGTACATTGAATTTCAGACTGACGTTTTTCACAATCTGATGCATCCACTGGATGGACTCAATTGTTACTTGCAAGTTGCCGCAAGTAAATGAAATCTCATTTACAGCATTTTCCACTTCAACCGGCGTGCTAAGCCAATAATCTTCAAGGGCCTTTTTCGCAATCACCACATTGTTACTCCCCAATTTATTAATGAGAACTGGAAGGATTAAAAAGCTTTGTTCTTTGAGAATTTTACCTGACGGGTCTTGCACGCTCACACGTTTAATCAAATACGACAATGCATTAAAACTCACGTTCGAGACCCCACTCTCCTTAATTTCAAGCCCCTTCATTATAATATGAAGATACATGGGAACTTCATTTAGGTCAATGGAATCCTTTTTGATATGTGTCTTGAGAGCCAGAATTTGTTCCAACTTCGAATCACTAGTAGTTGCGTTTGACTCCAACGTTTGTAGCATCTCCTGAGAGTTTGGTGAAACCGATTGCATTATACAATAGTTCTGTAGTGTTGAGACCAGATTGTACGGAGGAGATGTGGTGTTTAAAGGAATGAATCGATGGTTTATATCATATCAAAAAGTGTAAACAAAGTCAAAACAAATTTGACGAAACGCGACTCACTCACTCATTCACTCACGCGATATTTAGTATGCACATTGAATTGATTTTTTTTAGTTTACTCTTAGACGAAGATGGCACCATACAGTGACTATACTTCTGGAGTGGTATTCACTAACATCTATACTACACGACATATCTAAGAAAACTTCCACAACCCAAACAATGCACTTGTAACACCAAGTCCCAAAATGGTTGAGGAGGCTCTTGACAAATGCATTTTGTTCTCTGATTCATCTTCTTCGAATCCATACTCTATCTGACCTCTTGGTCTCAACGGACTTGATGCATCAAAGCTTGGACGAGCACGCTTTAAATGCTTTGTTGCATTCAATATATCTCTTGGCGCTGTATCCACAACAACGTTTTGAACATTACCAAAAAAGTCCGTCAACAAGACCTCACTCACATTTCTCTTGAATAGGTCTGTTCGAATTCCTGCATGTGAATGAACATTTTCAAAGTTGAGTATCTCAAATAACTTGTCCATTGTTTCCTTGGACTCTCTATTGATCTTTTCAAGGAAGTCTAATGCAAAATAAGTGAATCTATCAATAACAGCAACACCAATATCCATATCAGAGTGATGACTGTAAGAGCTCTCATCAAGTTTGGAAGAGCCAATGCAAAGAATATTGGGTGAATAAATATGCTCATACATGGTGTTAGCTTGACACGTGTCAATCATGAAAAAGATTTCATTATATCTCTTCTTCTCGTGCATTTGGGCAAATGCATCTGCAATGTCATGAGCACCAATCTCTTCAGCGTCTTGAAACTTTAAGAATTCGTTCCCTCCATGGCCCGTCAAGTAGATAAAAATGTTTGAATTCTCATCAGTCAACAATCTCTTTGATCTAGGCTGTTCCGGTCCCCATCGGTCAGTCAATAAACGAACAAAGTTCTCTACCGTCACTTCGTACCCTCTGTAATCAACTTCAATACTGTTTCCGTATAGATCTAATGCTTGATCCATATTGTTGAATACAGTTCCAGGAAATGCATTTCTTGCATTACAAGCAACGTCATCGGAAAGCATAAGAATAATTTGGGAGTCGGGAATACCCAATCGTTTTACCGTACGATAAAAACTAAGCACATTTGCCATATGCCGATAGTTGAACCAAAACCGTGATGTTGATACCAAAACTGCCCAGTTGTTGGTGTGATTGGATTTGTTAATAGAGTCAAAGGTTTGTTCAGTGCTGGTACCAGAGCTTGAGACTTCTGATACTGCCACTTGCAACAAGAAGGCAAACGGTAGTAAGAACAAGTACAGAACTTTCATTGTAGTAGAAGGTGGTTGAGACTATGGCTTCCAGATTGTATATTGTTTTCCTTTATTCTTTTTTACTGTGCTCAAATTTACGCGCATAATGATTACAAACTCATCTATATATTCTCATGCAACCTTTTCACAGCATTGTTGACAACCTGTGCACACTTTAACTTTTCATAATCATTATCGCCAAGTCTTAATGCAAAGATAAACTTGCAAATGATTGCTTGTTTCTCGTTTTTCAAGACTTCAGCAACGTGCTCTTCAAACTCCTCCCTTGGGATATCAATTCGTTTTGTCTGCATATAATAACTTAGTTTATAACCAATCATGGACATTATGTAAGCAACCTGCTTGGGTGTAGCTTTTCGAGCAAATGTGTTTCGCTTCTCAGCATACTGTAAATGGTCGCTGTATTTTGTTTTCAATGCGGCAAATACTTCAAGTAAATTGGCACTTCTATGAATAACCGTTCCGGACTTGTTCTGAAAGGTATGATGCAGTGCCTCAAAAAGTTTGTGTCCCCTATAAGTAGTTCGTTTCAAAATAAAATAATTATCGGACAAGCCAGGCATACCCCAAACCTTACTTGTTTCAATCATTGCCCATGGATACTTATTTCTGAGCATGACTTTGTCTACTATCGCCCGATCTCGAAACCAAATCGCTGGTGTTTGATTAATCAGTGGTTGCTTATCTAGACACACAATTTCTTTCCTGTGATACTCTAGGATCCTTGCAACAGCAATCTCTCTATCCTTGCTTGATAATTGTGCATGAGGAGATGGCACGAGTTGGTCCAAATCTTCTTCCCGTTCAAGCAATTTCTTTCTTGAGTTTACCAATTTCTCCCCTTCTAGTGATGGTTTGATGTCTATTCCTTGTCTAGTCAATTCAACCATATCAACTATATGACAATGCGTCTTGTCCTTGTGTAACCTCAAACCTCTTCCAATCATTTGTATCATCAACGATTTCGACATTGTGGGTCTCGCAAGTATAAGTGAGTCAATGTTGGGCATATCAGTACCTTCTGTAAACACTTGGACATTGCATAGCACCGGAATCAATCCCAGTTTAAAGTCCTCGATTATGGAAGCTCTTTCAACCTTGGAGGTTTCGCCTGTGACATATTGCGCATTGATCCCGTTACGTTGAAACAAGTCACAAACATCAAAACAATGCTCGACCCCAACGCAAAATATCAATGTGCTCTTGCAATCAACTTCCTCCTTGAGACGTAAATATGCCAATACAATCTTTTCATTGAAATCAATCTCTTTCATGGCTCTGTACAAACTTGCTGGATCGTATTCATTCTTGACTGTTTTCACTTGGTCTAGATTTATCTTGACCTTAACTTCACTTATTTTTGCATCAGCTAGTTCCTTATTCTTAATCATACTTTTTAACGACCTCTCGTAAACAACTTCATCAAAGATATGGCCCAAAGATTGCTTGTCGAGTCGCACAAGTGTTGCCGTGAAACCAATCACACTAATTGTCAGATTAGAATCCAACGCTTTGAAATGGTTCAAGACTTTCCTATATGTAATAGCAGGTGCGTGGTGACACTCATCAATAATGATGCTCTTGAATTCCATTGGGTCGAATTTCTCAAATCTCCTTCGGCGAACTAATGATGGCACAGATGCAACCACCACATCAGCATCTGGGGATGCCTTCAATTTACGCATCTCCACCTCGACTTTCAATCCAGGGTTCATTAAACGTATTTTCTTGACTGCTTGATCAATCAATTCTTCCGTATGAGCAAGTACCATGACCTTGTTACCTCTCCCCTCGCCAAGTGGTTTTAAGCGAGGGATCAAATGAGAAAACACAATCGTTTTTCCACCACCAGTAGCTATCACCACAGCAGGTTTTCGCACACCGTTGGCAAGTTTACTCAAGACTGCTTCCGCAGCATCTTCTTGATAATCGCGTAGTATGATGGGTTTATTTGCATTCGCAAGAATTGATTCTAGTCCTGGGTGAATCTTTTTGGGAACGAGACTGGTTACATATTCGTTTGGTGAAATTGAAAGTGTCGCGTCATCGCTAAGCTGGTGTCTATTGAATGATGGGTGAAAGTGCCGTATTATAGTACATCGCTGGATGACCCACGGTAAATACCTAAATCTCAAGTATCCTATTAGCATAGACAAGTTGATGAAATGTTTCTCATTGGTTTGAGGTTCATGGTCCCGTTTCCGATTGGTGATTTTATTGATGCGCGGTTTTTCACCAGTTGCAACAAATGTTTTACAAAACTTGGTTAGCAGTATTTATATTCAACTTGTATAAATATCTACTCTACAACGCTTATACACATTATGGTGAAACAAGTCTGGATTATCATCGACCTGCTGGACATTGTTTCCGTTTAGAGCATTAACGTCTGGTGCATTTATGCTCATCAAAGCATACGTTCCATCTTCAGTATTAATTGACCTGCTGGGACGGATAAACTGACCGGGATTGATCAAGACAACACCTTTAACCACTTTTGCAAACACTTTTAGTTCCGATGGCAATATTAAAACATCCGGTAATGAGTTTCCCAACTCAGTTAATCCCAAGTATGGTGTCTCTAATGAAGACCCACCAACACTCACTCCAGTCAACTTCTCCCCAGCGGCACCATTGGATAGCTCTGATATATCTTGTTCGTGGGTTTTGGCTATAGACCCTGGCATTATCGGATAATATCGCCTTTGTTCAAACAAGTGACCAATCACCCTCTCAAATCTGTTGTTTGAAAGTTTGCCATCGTTTTTAAACACTTCTTTCAAGTCTTTGAATAAATCGAGATTGGAAGACCCAATAAGAATTTCGTTGACAGCAAAACTCGATGGGTTGGGGAAAATCTTGACATTTTTTGGCAAGTTAAATTTCTTTCTATCAAAAGAATCTTGTGGGAACGAACAATGGTTGACACAGCTGTCTTTCAACGATGGGAACAAGACAACTTGTATCTTAGTATCAATCTTTTTCAAAATGGGGGTTATCAATAACCTAAAAACGTCATCGAGGTTTTTTGGTTGTTGGTCTTTGGGGAAGTTAAAGTTACCCTCCTCGACCTCTTTGTTGGACAAGTCGATGAAAGGGCCATTCAAAATGACCAAATTAGGTAACATTTGAGTGTTTATTTTATCAACCAAGTTTTCCAATTTAGTGTATTGAAGTTTGTTCAGATTTGAATATGGTCCAGATGCAACAAGAATTTTGAGACCTTGTCCGTTTTGAAATTGATTATACTCTTCCAATTCTGATCTACTCGACACTGGAGTTCCCATCTCTGGCAACGGCATCACTTCTTCGGCAACAAAATGCTTCCCCGTCGGGTTTCGTCCCTTTAAAACAACAATCTGCCCAGGGAAGAACGAAAATCCCGGCAACTTGCTCAAGTCAAGTGGGACTCTTTGACCAATACCTGATAATCTTGATGTTTCCAAAAATAAAGAATTACTGTTTAAAGTCTCGTTGTCATATGTTGGAGAGTCGGGCACTATCCTTCCACAGCACAAAATATCAAATTGCGAACTTAAACATGGATTTCCAAACTGTTGGCTCGACTTGTTGTGTTCTTGATACAATTGTGCCGCACTATCTATTTGGTCGTCCAACACGTCAGCACTTTCAAGTAGCTTCATTTGCATGGTACGAAACTTGAATTTGGTGGGGTCAAAGTTTGCCGTCAATTTGAATGGATGTGCTGCACCTAATGCATTTATCACTTCAATTTCGGGGTTTAAAGTTTCCAACAAAGTATGTGAATCCTTGGATGGCTTGATAGGGGAAGTTGTGAACGTATTATTTGCACTTTCGTATTTAGCAGGTGATGACAAGTCTGGCTCCGACAGATCAAACTTTGTCCTCTTTGAATGAGGAGTGGCAGGACTGTTATGATTGACTGTTCTTTTAGATAATGGTTTCCTCCCAGAAGCATCCTTCACAACATGAACACCCTTAGGAGTCAACTTGTTATTGGCTAACTTTTTTTGTAAATACTCATGAAATTGAGTCAATGTTGACATATTCAACTCCAAATCCTGTTGCACTTCCGCCACATTGTAAGACTCCCATTCCAAAAAGAGGTCATCAAGATCCACGTTGAAAATTTGCATGAGTGACTTTAATTTCTCATACTCGTCATCGGTAAGCTTCGTAGATGGGCCAAAAGCCTTGGCAACTTGGTTTACAAAGTTTTCATCCACCATTGCTTGTTGTTTACTTGATCAAAAAGGAATTTGTTTGCAAAGGGTTCAAAAATTGTGCACTTTGGGAAGACGCGTTTTTCGCATAATTTGGTAGCATTTGAATAGCTTTTTGTCTTATATTATACATCGAACATACACACATTACCAACTTACTCTTTCGTATCGTCTTTCGAGGCATCTTGATCATTGGAATCTGCAGATTCTTTGACACCGGCGTTATTTTTCTCTACTTGCTTAGTGGCATCATCGGTTGACTTGGAAACCCCAGCTGTTTCACCTGCTGTAGTATCTTCCTTCTTTAGCTCCCCTGCCTCCTTACTTTCATCGGCCTCAGGGATCTTGTCATCATCTATGGCGCTTTCTGATGCATTGCCCTTTTCATTAGACTCGGCTGAATCAAATCCATCGCCACCCTTTTTACGATCAAACTTCTTACCCTTACCTCCCTTTTGCTTCTTACCTTTGTTGTTTTCATTAAAACTGTTACGTCTCTTGGTAACTTCATTTTGACCAAATCTTTTACCACTTTCTCTCATTTCTTGGAATGTCAACAATGTCATTTTCTTTAAAAGATCCTTTTTGTCGATATCTTGTGCAGCTTCTTTGCTAAGGATACCTTGATCGAACGATATTTCGACATCCTTCACTAAATACTGAGCATCCTCCTCATTTGTCAACTCAACGTCAACAACACCGAAAAATTCCTTCTTTGCTTTGCTTTTGATTCTACGCACAGAATTGATTGCTTTCTCCTTTTGCAAGTGTGGAGCGATCTTCTCTTCAAACCATGCTTCGACTTGCTCTTGAGTTAAATCATGTGGAAACCCTTCGATGTGTACAGTGTTTCTCTTTTTGGTGTTTTTGATCTCATTGAAATCCTTCAATGGATCTATTCTTTTGATCATGTCATTGTTGGCGGACAATTCCAATTTCTTGCTTGATCTCAAAGCTTCAATGACTTTTTCCTCTGGTCTGTATTGTTTCATTCTTCCAAATGTCAAAATAGTCTTTAATTCAACCCAGCCATCATTTGCTTCGTAAATCTTCCATAAAAACTTGTCTTGTTGTAAATTGGAATCTGAAAAGTAAAACTCGACTTGCTTTCTGACTTTGTCTTCAAAATCATCTCCTTGGTAGACAAATTCAGTCATGTTTTGAGGGTACGTTCGGTCTATTTCGTGGCAATTACAAATTGTTAGCTCGACTAGGGCTTCTTTTCCAGAAATCGAAGTTTTTTTTTTTTTTGCTTCCATCTCTTCGCCCGAGATGATAGAGAAGGATAAACTAGAGTAGATAGACACTACAAAATGTTACTGTAGAGGCAAAGATTTACAAAAAAAAAGGATGTTCTAAATGGGGCACACAGCATAGCTTTTTGCAAAACTCTAACGTGGTTATGGTTATCTTGTAGTCCAACCTCTCCATATTTGAAACCCCGATTTCTTCAATGTCATTTTTTTTTTTATTTTTCTTTCACCAAATTTCACATCAACTTCTGCAAAGTCATGAAATTACCTACAAGAAGTCACACCATACTAAACAACACAAGAGTTTTCTTTCGTTATATGTCGTCGTCATTTCCTAAACCTACAAAATCTAGAGCTACGGAGTTGGAGAGCAACTACAATACCATACTTGCAAAAGTTCACGCCTTGAATCCAAACACAAAATTAGTTGCAGTTTCAAAATTCAAGCCTTCATCCGATATAATGGCATTGTATTCTATTGGAGTACGACATTTTGGCGAAAATTATGTCCAGGAACTAGTTGCCAAATCAGAAGAGTTACCTAAAGATATATGCTGGCATTTCATTGGTGGGTTGCAGCTGGGTAAATGCAAAGATCTCAGTAATAAAGTTTCAAATTTATGGGCAGTTGAAACAGTGGACAGTTTGAAGAAATGCAGACAATTGAACAATGCCAGAGAAAGAAAAGAAGGTGATGTTATCAATGTGTACCTTCAAGTTAACACATCAGGCGAGGAACAAAAATCGGGTTTCTTACAAATGTCGGATTTAGAAGAGACAATCGAGTACATTCAAAGCGATGAATGTAAAAAGTTGAAACTTGTTGGGTTAATGACAATAGGTTCAATCTCAGAATCGAAATCGGATCATGAAGAGAATTATGATTTCAAAAAATTAGTTGAATGGAAGCACAAGTTGGATGAAAAATACAATTTGGATCTTGAATTGAGTATGGGTATGAGTAGCGATTTCGAGCAAGCTATCAAACAAGGAAGTTCAAGTGTCAGAGTAGGGTCATCTATATTCGGAGCTAGACCACCAAAAGTAGAGAACTAAAAATGTAAATAAAACTACAACAGGTACGAAGCTAAAAATGTTGATTGGAATAAACAAAAGATATATGATTTGTCAAACCAGCTTATATTTTGTTCAATAACTTCTTCAAACCAGATCTCTTACGTTTAGGTTCCTTTTGTGAATCAGTTTCCGAGGTTTTGCTTGAGCTTTCATCATTATCTGCACCACTCAGTTTGTCTCCATTTTGTGACTTTGAAGACTTCGAATTCAGATTGGATCCTTTACCAGAAGAGGATTTATCTTTTTCCACTTGGGTATCGGAATTGCCATTGAACTTGTCGTCTCCTGCTGCCAATGCTTTTCTCTGTTCTGTGGCAGGAGCGTTACTATTCTTAATTCCTGACTTGTTTTCCTTTGCTGGAGCCGGATTGGTATCAAATTGCTGCTCACGCTCCTTCTCCTTCTCTTTCTTCGAAGGAGGTGCTGCTGCGGCGCTTGCAAGACCAGCTCCACCAGGAGCACGCTCTCCAGCCTTTGCGGCGTTTTCAGAATGAGTGGTGTATTTGTTTGTATCAACAGTTGCGGATTTATCATTAGGAGCTGGAGGAAGTTGGGATGAGCCTTGAAGTAACTCATTGGTATGAGTGGTTTTATCAGTGCCAGTCTTCTCCTTATTGTTGCCATCACTAACGTGAGTATTGTTATCAATAGTACTATAGTGTTTCTTGCTGTTTGGATCTGACTTGGCTTCAATTATGGAGTCACTTGCATCCTTGTCTTTATTTAACCTATTATACTCCGCAGACGAGTTAGTAGCACTTGAGTCTTCCGGCTTTCTCTTTTCCAATCTGGCCAATTCCGCTTGTCTTTCCCTCAAAAGTCTTTCCTTTTCAGCAATTACGCGTGCTTGCTCCGAACGTGAATGAACAGTTGTTTCACTTGCTTGCGTAGACGTAGAATATCCTTGCTTTTTTGATGGGAGTTTCTCAGCGGCAACATCGTCAACTGGCTCAACGGCACTAGGGGGTGTAAAGTCCAAGGTGGAGTCAACGGTGAATTCGTTCCATGCTGGTACATTAACCACTTTGATAGTCGGTTTGACGTGTTTGGAATAGTGGTCGTGTCTCAATTTTATATCATTATCAACAAAGTCATTTTCCCATTCAACTCCACTCTTGAACAACTCACTCAAATTGTACAAAATATAACTCAAGAATAAGAATGCATGCTCAGTAAACAACATCAACAAAACCAACTTGGCCGAGGAAGAAATATTAACACTAGCATTATCCAATGCAAATTGACCCATAGTCTTTGGTGGAGCAGTACCATGACGATAGAAGGCGGTAACAACAGGAGAAACGATAGATCCTAACCAAGTCAATAAAAACAATGCCCAGTTCCAAGGGTGAATCGAGTCCACTCTCTTAGGAATGGGAGGTTTAAAGTAGTTTCCATTGAATAATTTAAAGTGGTCCAATTTGAAGAAAACAACTGCGAAGATCAATGAAACCAAAGGTGCCAATGGCCAAACAGGACCAAATAAAATCAAGTAACCATATTGCAAAACGACACTTCTAAAGTCGTCATCAACGACATACTCAGGTAAATCCAATGAGAGTCTGACATTTTGTAACCAACGAGCTTCATATGGATCATCTGCTGAAGTTTGCAATTGTGGCTTCTTTTGAACCTTAGTTTGATACAACTTGACTACTTTTGTAATCAATAATGGCAAAATATACTTTAAAAATGCTTGCAAGACTTGATTAGTGACAACAAAGTAAAAAAATTGAGCATTCAACCTGCCCTGGTTAATCTTAAACTCCTTTTGAGATTTCAATTTTGTCAAATATTTGGCATAAAATCTGTTTTCACCAACATATGTGGAAATGGTGGTTTGAATGTCACCCAAATGAGGACCAACTAAATGGGCAAAGGGCAAGTACAAAAATGACGTGATAAGTAATGGTGCATAACTAGTCAAAAAGTTTAAAACGTATGCCTTGATCAAAACTGATTGATTTTCACTGACTTGTGTGTCGTGTCCTTCCAACTTGATGACAACACTTGTAACAAGGTTGTAAATGATGGTTAAGATTGGCACAAACACGGAAATCAAAACCGTTGGCAACAATGTCAAGTATGACTTTCCTGGTCCATCGTAAAGATCAGTCAAGAAAATTTCAATAAAAAAACAACCCAATTGGTAGCTAATCAAAACAGCAGCAAATGCCAAAGCAATGGGGATAAAAAACAATTGTTTGACAAATCTAAAACCCTCGGTATTATTCTTGTGTAAATATGATGATTGTGGTTCAAAACGTTCATTAATCTCTGCCAACTCCAAACTATGCTCTTCAACGAGATGTGAGTTTTGAACACCCCACAAATTAACCAAGTATTGCTGCTTTCTATGCCAAAATGCCAAAAAGAAAGTACCCCAAAGTAAATTGAGAAACGTGTACCCTAATGAGTAAGTTTTCGACTTTTTGAAATACTGGAAAATTCCCAATACTGATAACCCAAATAACCAATAAATGTAGTACTTATAGAACTCAAAGTAGAGAGCAATTTGTACTCCATATGTTCTCTTGATCTGGTTGGCAGATAATTCAGGTCTGGTGAAGGTATCTTTCAAATCTTCAACAATTCTGCTCTCATCAAACGCACTAGTAACAGGAACGATATTGACAACTTCTTCGTATGGAGCTTGTCCAGGTACTATCCCGCACCCTCCAAGTTTCTTGGTACTTGTCAAGTATTGGTAGATGATTCTAATTCTTGCACTAAACTCATCATCTTTTGCAGTAACACCAAACTCATAATTCTTGATCAAATCCTTTTCAGCTTCTTCAATGAACTTGTAAGGGGATAATTTGATGAAAATCAACAAGTGTGTAGGATCACCTGGTCTAATTGATGCAGCAAATCCTTTATCGTATAAATACTCGACAAATGTATACAATGCTTTCTCTGATTGAGAACTGACTTTCTTTGTTTTCTCATCAATTGGATAATTGTATGAGATGTAAAAATCAGGGTCCAATTCCTGAATTGGTTGTGGCATGGCGCGTGATGATAACTGGCAACCTTTGGCAATTTGATTTGAAAAGTAGTTTCTGAAGCAGTTTTGCCTTGATGTAGTCACTCTTTACCAATAGTTCAAGGATAACTGAGGGAGGGTTTTGAAAAAGTGTTTTGGAAAAAGAAAAGAGCAATTGAGTTGTATATGTATTCCTTGGGTGGATGAAATTTTATTACATAAAACCACACACAAAACAATAAAGTACAATACAATTTTAATTCTTTTTTTTTTAGCAATTGAAAACCAACTTACTACTTTACACACACAGATATGGAATGATGCAATTTTTGTGACTAAATAAAGTTGTTGCATTTTTGTGTGACTAGAGAGTACTTACAGTTGTGGTGTGGTAATTGGACTTTTGCAGAAACTCGAAATTCGGTCTTTTCAATGTAGAGTGTATGGCGTAATTGTGGACCTTATTTGAGAGCTTTCTTCAATTGCTACTATGACGACTCTCACAAGGCGGAGCACCTTGTTCTAAAGGCGTAAAGAAAGAGCCAGCACAACGACTCTAGCAAGAATTGATTATACAATCTTTGTTGCTCTACATAGAGGTTGCCAATGGTCTCCTTTAACAACATCAGTCAAATGCATTATAACAATCACGGGCTGAGTTTCTATATTTTGTCGTGAAATTGAACAATGTCTGATCATCCATTGTTGTGACAACATCAAAGGGAAAGATGGTAGTTTGCTGTTCGCTGTTTGCTGTTTGTTTAATGTTGTTTGCTAATTTCTCGCTGACTTTGTTGCCTCGGCATTTTAGGTTGTGGTTCGGGGTGTGCACAAAGATCAATTTCTCTATTGTGTGACGTGATTTATTAGGAATACAAATTAACCCATGACAAAAAACTCAAAAGGGTCTCCTTAAACACACACATATCACATTCCATACATCACACATTTCTTTCCACCAATCATCAATCAATCAATCAATCAATCAATCAATCAATCATGAGTCCATAATAGTCCAGAGTATCGATATGAGTGAGGCAACAAAGAGAGTCTGATCATGTTTTGCGCCTCTATAATTAGAGAATCAGTCAACGACGTTTTTTAATAAAATTGGTAAGTATTGTCATCCTTTCACTCCTTGTTCCTTTTATCGATAGGTAGGTAATTCACCATAAGGCATAAAAGTCCATGTTATACATACAAGTCACAACACTATTTATTACTAGCAAACTTTCACATAGTCTATCAAGCATCACTAGCCTTCCAACCCAGTATTGCGATTAGAAACTTCCCCAATCATGCTATTAAGTAACAAACACCAATCTTTTATGATCAGTATGTGCCCCCAACCCTGTTGCTTCCTAAACACGTCCCTCAAAAAGTTGTTCTTTGGTATTTTTGATGATTTCCGCCTCCCCCTTTTTTTTTTTGGCAAGTTCAGTTGTCATTTGATAAACCTCAACGTTTGTTTCCACTGCTTTGTTTAACTTACGGTTTATCTTTTCTAGGTTTTTCTTTCCAATTTTTTCTTCTTTCCCAGGTTTCACCCAGGTTTTTCAGTTGTTCTTTCATGTGCTAGCTACTACCTCCTCACGCACCGACCCCGTAACCTCCTTCAATGAAAAAGAAAAAGATAAAATTACAGATACGAGAACTTGATCCATTCAGTAATTGCTTTTCATAACGATGTCTACAATTATCAGCTTCTCAGGTTTCCTGTGTATTTATTACTAACCTAACTGTTAGATGCTTTTCATCCACTTTGCGAAATTTTGTGTTTTAGATAGTGCTGCTTTTCCTCACATATCAGACTCCCTTTGCTCACTCAACTCTGGTCTAGGATGGAATCGTGTTTGATTTGAGATAGTACTAACTTTACAAGTGTATAGTAATAAAATTTTGCAATTTAGTATAAATTGAAACATATGTAAAATCTCAAAAACTACCAATCTACATACTGTCTAGAAACTGGTCTGAAAACTCTTATTTTACCACTCTTGAACTCACCAATCTTGTACGATTCCTTTTTAATGTGACCAGAAGCATCTTGTTCGATAACTTTGAATTTCTCCTTTTTGGGATCAAAATCATAAATAACTCCTGCGCACGTACCGTTATCGGGTCCATCACCAACAGTGACTGACTTACTACCAATGATACCCTTGTGTGTACTAAACTTGCCATTCTTGATCCACAAAATATCACCTGCTTTAATATCGTCAATTTTAGAAACATTGGAATTATTGAAATTCTTGTAAATGGTAACTCCATATGATTTATTACCAATTGGTGGTAATAACTTTGATTTCAATTGAGGGTTTTGGGAAATGTGCATAATGAAATTGCTATCCAATTTGGATCCAAGATAATGAGCAGCTGTATTGACAATTTCAGAACCAAATTCACGATGATTATTTTCTAAATAATCTTTGCGAATGGCTGGGTAAGGTTTGATGAACTGATTAACTAAACGTATGGTATTTCTAGGATCACTTTCATCAAACTCCAACTCAAACACCAATTGTGACAAATCGTAAAAGAGAACATAATAGTCACGATAGATGGTAGTTCTGCCTCCACGTTTGTGAATCTTGTTGGTATCAACTTCATAAATTAAGTCAACGCCAATTTTAGTGACCAATGACTCGGGCAATTCATTCTTTAACCACCAAGTAGATGTCGACTTGATATTGGCAATCTCAAACTCCAATTGCTCCAAGGTAATTTCCGCTTGGCTTCGATCTCTTCCACTTCCCTTGAGTGACCTTGATCTCGACATTGAATCCGTTGACTTCCTGCCTGGAACTGATCCAACCGATGCGCCTGTTGACGTTTGCATCAAAGGTGGAACTTCTGTCAGTGCTCTTTTTGGAGGTTCACCTACTGGAATTGAAGGGGGCGGTGGGCCTGCCCCTGGCACAGGCGGGGGTGGCACACTTCCCTGGATCGGTGGCGGAGGAACACTGCCAGGAATTGGAGGTGGGGCACTTCTGGGGTGAGCTCGGGTCTCACCAGACGACACAGTATGGGCTCTCTGTGGTGCAGAATGATGAGGTGGTTTATCAACCAACTCAAAGGCATTATCATCTCCCTCTTCTTCTTCAGAGCTGCTATCGACCACGTCCCTGTGTTTCTCACCCGCCAACAGTGAAGGAGAAACAGGAATATGAGCACGTTGCTGAGGTGGTGCAGACGGTGGAGGTGGGGGTGGTGCAGGGTGTGATCTTCGACGCTCTGCCTTTACCTCGCGATCAACAGGAGGTGGCATGGATCCTGGAATTGGTGGCATGGGTGGGGGTGGCCTACTTCTATCAGTACTCTTTTGAGAACCATGTCTCTGAGGAATTGGCGGAGCTTGCTCATCTTGCAATTGTCCACGAGACCCCGCTGGATTAATTTCATTTGCTCCATGGCCCTCAGGTTCACTAAACTCCGCTTCACGACGTTGATGTGAACCAGACAACCGGTGATCTTGCGGTTTGGACAAATCAGACAAGTCCTCATCAGCTTCATAGCCGGTGGCCTCGCCATCGAATGGACGGTGCTTTTGGAGCGTGATTGTATTTGCGTGGTCTTCACTATCAGAAGCTCTTTCGTGATGACGTTGTTCCTGTTTGTCGATATCCGTTTGAGTAATAAACTCCGCCTGGTCTGAGTCAGAAGGCTCGTCATCTTCAGCCATTGAAGAGCTTTCGTGACTAATCTTTGACTCATCGAAAGCCTTAGGACGACTTACAGGGATAGTTGGGTGAGCACCTGCTGTTGGATCCAATGTGGGGGCTGGATCATGCTTCGTTGGCTCGGAACCGGGAACGGTAGGAGCAGATGTAGGTGCTGGTGGAGACACTGGTGGTGCTGGTGGAGATGTCGGTGCACCTCTACGTGGCGATGACGGTTCTAAATCTCTCGATGGCACGTCCTTTTTGCTTTCTGACAAGCCAGTTGCATCAACCTCGTCTTTTGCAGCTTTTGGATTCTTTGTTGCTTGGCCAGTTCCTGGAGCTCCAAATGGTGTAGCCATTCCCATCATACCAAACATATTTCTTCCGCCAGAGATCTTTGCCATCCTCTCGACAAGTCTTCTACGTTTCAACTCTTCGTCGTCTTCCTCATCGTCCCCTTCCTCTTCTTCTATATCCTTGTCTTCTTCTGCGGGCGCATCATCAGCACCAGGACTTGATGGAGGGTTTACAAATTCCTCGCCATTATCATTCTGTGGTACTTCATTGCCCAGAACTTGTGCATGCAATTCCTCAGTAGATTGATGTTCAGCGCCGCCACTTGCATTGTATTCACCTCCAGGACCTGAAGGTTCTGCACCTTCGTGAACTTCCTCTGTTGCGATATGTTGTTCTCCACTTTTCTGTTCCCTCAAATGCTTCAATCGCTCCTTTTCTTCCGCTTGCTTCTTCTTCTTTTCCTCTTTCCTCTTTAATGCGGCAGCTTCACGTTCGGCTTCTTCTTGTTGCTTCTTTTGAAGCAAAGCGATACGCTCCTTCAAAGAAACCTTGGGTCCAGCATCATCCTCTTCTTGTTCATGCTCACCCTGAGGAGTGCTCTTGACAATATCTTCCAGATGCTTGGTTTCATGGACTGGATGGGCAACTAAATTAGACTCATCTCTTGGTTGAATCTTGGGGACATACGTTGATGTAGGGGCAGCTACGAACTGTTTCTTGATACTGTAAGGGTCCTTTGGCTTTGAAGCAAATGTCTGAGGAAGTGGGACTTTTCCTGCAGTAGGGCTTTGTTTTGTTGCCGAAGTGGGCAGTGATTGTGGGTTATTTTGAAAAGGCTCACCACTCTCAGGTTTATTCTCAATATGACGGACAGATACGTTTTCGGCTGATGGCGAACTTACCTGAGTTGGCCCTTTCGTATCAGATACTGGCTCTTGCTTTTTGGTTGGTCTATTCAGGGCGGGAACAACGGGAGCAACCAACACTTCAACAAAATTCTTGGGAAACATTCCTTCTTTGCCATTGTATTCCCCAGAATACCACTCATCATTCTCAATTGATGTAATTGTGATAATTTGACCGGCATCAAAGTTCAAATCGTCCTCGTACTCGGATTTGTAGTCAAAGATTGCTTTCACTTTGAAAGGCACGTCGGGTTCGGACATAGCTCAATGAGTTGTTTGTGAGTACAATTTGACTGATTGTTGGGTAGTTTAGATGGGTAAATCGTATGCGTTTTACGTGGTGTGATAAACTTGGTTAACTCAAAAAAGTATGGTCGAGTAGTGGTCATAAGAAAGTGAGAATTGCGAATGCCGTCATTTTGACTTTGAGTTATTTTGTTACACAAAAAAATGGAATAGGAGAAAAATGAAATTTGAAATCTAGCTTATATTGTCAAGGACTCAAAAAGGTAACTTCGCAATTACATTCTTGTGAGACCCACCTTACCCACATTTAGATATCAATGTCAAATGGATACAGACTACACACGTCGTCAACGAAACACATTAACCCTTCACATGCAAGCTCGTCTACGATTCAAATCACTGGTCAGGTTCTAGCTTCATCTCAGCCTACGAAATTGTTCAATTACCATCACGAAACATCAATCACGTCACTAGATTTTGACGATACTGGTCAATATTTGATTTCATCTGGTGTAGACAAATCCATACAGTTGTATGATTGTCACAAAGGAATCCACTATAAAGACATTCAGTCGCAAAAGTATGGTGCACATTCGGCAAGATTCACGCATGAGGGCCTTAATTGTTTGTACGCGTCAACGCCTGATGCACTTAGTACTACCGAAACAAAGGAGGATGACACAATAAGATATCTTTCCTTGTCAAGCAACCAATACATTCGTTACTTTAAGGGTCACAAAGCTCAGGTATCGAATATCAAGGTAAACCCAGTGCACAATACATTTGCCAGTTCAAGCTACGATGGAACTGTAAAGTTTTGGGATTTGAAAGTTTCATCTGCAATTGGTAGTATCTCCATTGGCCAAAACTCAGTTTGTGGGTTTGACCCACACGGGGTAGTTGTTGCGATTGGTAGGTACCCACTAGGTGAGTCTCGAAACGGAACATTGGGATTATATGACCTAAAAACATTTGATAAAGGACCGTTTGTTGAAGTCAACATACCCTGTCTACAGAATCAACTATGGAACAAGTTGGAATTTTCAAACAATGGTAAGCTCATATTGATATCAACTGATTCACGCGAACACTACATCTTAGATGCTTTTCTGGGTAGAGTTATGGCAATTGTGCGGTTATCTTATAAAAATGATCCTCAATGGATGTCGACTGAGTATCCGTACGATGGGTGCTGCTCTTTCACACCTTGTGGGAAGTTCTTGCTAGTAGGCAGTCCAAAATCGATAATCCACATATTTGATTTAAGCAATTTAAAAGCTGATGCTGAGCGTCCAGTGACTTTATCAAGATCAAATGATATTTTGAAGACGACCCAAGTACCCAAAATTGTTGCTTTCAATCCAAAGTTGTTTATTTTTGCAACCGCAGACACAACGGTAAAATTGTGGCAACCGACAGAAAGTCAAACTTAAAGGGAAGAAAAAAAATACATAATTAAGTAATTTATAGAAGTAATAGAGTACATGAGTAATCTCCAGACGTTTTTGAGTAAATCGACAGGTGTCATATCTAACGCGGTGAAATGTGGTGTGCGAAAGATGGCCGCTCCACTGATGGTGCCCCCAGTTGCCAAATCAAGGTACGATTCTGTCAAAGCAGCACCAGTACGGCTTCCCAAAAAACTCAAAATTCTACAGCCTTTTCAAACACTGATATTCCCCAATGACCGTTCACAAGTCCGAGGAGTTGATAATGTGGTACATCAATTGTTACAGAGGCGATACCGTTTAAAGAATTTTCATCCAATTATGAGAAACACATTTTTATCAGTGCAATTGTTTCCACGAGATCATATACTTTCCAATTTTAGAAAGTCCAACATCTCGCTTGTTTTCAACATGCACCAGCTACCCATGTTAAATGATCGTCATTTAGAATCCGGATTTAAAAGCCGACCGAAATATAAAGATTTACAGTTTTTTGACAGCAAGCCCCTGCCAATGCAATCTGCTTGCGGAAGAACAAAGTCGAAAAAGCAATTCAAAGAGTTGTTTGTTAAATCGTTGCAAAACTTTTCAAATCACCGGAATAACGATCGCTTGTTTGGTATCTTTGTTTTCCATGTTCTCAAGGTACCCGTCAATCAGGAGCAAAACGAGGTGATATTGAGAGATTTGGAAAACATGTGTTTGGATCTACTAGATAAAGACAACAAATGGAATGATTTAAAAAATTTGTACAATAAATCAAAAGACCCCAGTCCTCAACAGCTAAAAAACGTTCAATACAGTTATGGAGCAAAGGGACTTTTAGATAGAAGAGTGAGATTCCCTTTTTCAAATAAGCGAACCAACAAGATCTTGAAAAAGTAGTTAGCAAATATTTGCCCAAGGTGGAAACTCAGTCTCAAAACGGCTATCATCATACTCGAAAGTGTATGCGTGAAGATATATTGACGAGTTTGCCACATAATCTTCATCAAACAACGGTCTTTCACATTCTGGACATATAGTTGACTTTCGTGATTTCAAGTCGACAGAGTGTGAATGCTTGAGCTCCATCAACTGCTCTTGTATGATGGGATTTGCGTTATAGTTGATTATGTTTAACAAATTGATAGTTTTTGGAATATTGAGTAGATCATCTGATGCGGCTGTGAATTTGAATTCAGGGTGAGATTGAAACAACTTTTCGTACAACTCCAATTCCAACTTTGATTTGGCAAAATACGTTTTAGATGTTTCATCAGGGTTATAAAAGTGATCATTTGATATAGGGAAGCCTAGATTACGTAAATGAATCCTAATCTGGTGAAATTTTCCACTTATTGGCTGACACTTCACAACACTTTCGTCAAGGATCTTACTGTACTTTATACTTTGGAATATGGTTGTTGTATCTGCTTGTAAGTTCTTTAAATCTCCAGGCTGTAGATACCCATTCATGTTTACAGCAAAAATGGGACAGTTGTAGATCTGTTTCCCAACAGGAAACTCACCTTTCACTCTAGCCAAGTACACTTTTCTAACTCTATTCCTCTTGTCTTGCAATAAATTCAGGAACTTGACCGCAGAATTCCTGGATTTGCATAATATTAATATTCCACTTGTTACTTTATCGAGACGATGACAGGTCCAAATCGAATCGAATCCGTACATATCTTTGACAACTTCGGAAAGCGTGTTACAGTTGTAGTTACCAGAAGGGTGAGTAGGTATTCCAGACGGCTTGTTTACAACGATGATTTCCTCATCTTCGTAAACTATGGGGATTTCCCCATGCCAAGGTATTGCTGGCTCGTGTTTGTGTTTTAAATGGTGGATAACGTCCTTGCTCTCAACTTTCCTCAGTGACAATACATCAAAACCAGTCAATGACTCACTAGGAAGAGATGTGCCTACATTGCTAACAATATATAGTTTACATTGTTCAATGTCCTTAATTACACTCTCTGCCAGCTCACCGAAATCATTGATGTAGGTGTCAAGTAAGGTACGCCCCACCCATCTCTGTTTTGCGTGTGTTTGATAGTTGACATAGTACGGTAGGACTTTTCTTAGGCCATTCTCGAAAACATACTTCGGCATTAGTGGCTGCAGAGGGAAAGTGAGGGCTGGTGTAAAAAACGCATCTTTGAAAATTTTATATTGTCGTGGCTTACATAATCCGTCCATGTGCTTTTGTTTGAAAGTTGAAGTAAAAACTTACAACACGTTATTAAGCCTCAGATGTCAACAGAATCGAATCCAAAATAGCTAATATCAATAATTTGAATGCACCAAATGCTAGACCCAAGATTCACCGACAAGATTGTATTCTAAGCCAAAACAGACAAACAATGATTTCTTTTAAACTAAACTACTATAACGAGAATTGAATGGTATTATACAACGGCTAAATTCTTTAAGGCAAGACATTTGCTTTATTCCAACCAATAATATTACCTGCTGGATCGTACTCGCATACAATGTATAATCCCCAACCAGTGCTTCTACAGTCTTTGTACGCACAACCTACCTTTGTAGATCCTTTCCAAACAACTTGAGTAAAGTGATTGTACTCGTTGGCAGTGGAATAATCATATGTTTCACCTTCATCATACCATGCTTTAACAGCACTTGGTCCATCTTTGAAACCAGCTGCCAAGTTTTCACCGTACTGACCGTGGGTGTGCGTCAATATACCTGAGCAATCGTAATTGTCAGCATTGTTCTTGGCGTAGTTGTAGGTGTCAACATCCCAGGCTAAGTCACCAGCTTGATGTTGTGCTCTGTATTGGTTATGAGCGTCTAAAATATCAGTGGCAAACGAAGCATCAACGTCATCTGAATCTGCAATGGCTGCGTAAATATCGGAAGGAGATGATGAGGATGAAGATGAGGAATAGGTGGATGGTTGTGCTTGCGATGACGAAGTAGTGAATCCCAATTCGGATGAGCTTGTTGATGGGGTAACAGTATTAGCTGGGGTTGCAACTGCTGTAGTTGATGCTGAGGAATCTGATGATCCCGATCCCGAGAGCAAACCAGATAACCTATCCCAAAAGCTCGAACCGCCTGAACTACTTGATGTTGAGCTTGTTGATGCAGTGGATGAAGTACTTGAGTCTGAATTTCCACCAAATAAACTGCTTAAAAAGCTCGAAAATGAAGAGCCACTTGAAGACCCAGTTGAGGTATCACTGGAAGAAGAAGATGATGATGATGATGCAGCTGAAGATGATTGAAGACTGTTCAATAAATCGTTCCAAAATCCTGATGAAGTGGTGGTAGCAGCGACAGTGGCTGCAGCCGCCGTAGTTGCTCCTAAATCAACATTTGATGCTGGTGTTGCTGCTTGTTGGACATCATTCGCACCAGCTGCACTTGTTTGTAAAGAAGCATCTCCAGATGTGACGGTTTGAACAACTGTGACAATGGCAGGTGCTGGTGCTGCTTGTAAAAGGTTGGCAAAATAGCACAACAAGATGAGTTGGAGCTGATTGGCAAGCATTGTTCTGGTCGGGCGGTGCTGATGTCGGCTTCAAATCTAAAGATTCTCAATCTCGACATTCTTGCATAGTTTTATACTTCCCGGATGGGTCAAACACAATACAGTCTTGAAATAGGAAAAAAATGAATAAAATTAAAAAATTGTTGCAAAATCGAATTTACATTCCCGATTAGGAAATCTTTTTTTTTGACTAAAAGAGCAAAAACTATGTTTTCGCATGAGACAAAGTTGCACAAAAATGTATACACTGAAGCCCACGTCAAGAAATGTGATTCAATTGTTTGTTGGAATTGTAAACATTCCATATTCCAAAGGACTGTCTCACTATTGAGTGGGGATGTGTCTATCGGGCGTAACAACAAACTTTTGTCATCCCTGCATGTATATTACGGAATTGGGTAGTTTTTACAAAGACTTTTTTTCTAAAATGACTACCAATATAATCTAGGCTTTGAAACAAAGAAGTGCTGTGTTTGTGTGGGGTCCTCCCGTATGATTCTCGAAGATTATCACTTCTAGACTCGAAGATAGTCGTCCTGGCGATTGTTGTACTAGTTAATTGTTTTTTTGGCACAAATTTTCATGCAATATTCTACTATTTCCACTTTTTTTAGTGGTATTTACCTACAAAAATCTCCTCCATTGTGGATGCAATTATTTCTGCCACCCCACCACCAGTGCACCTCACCGATATCTTTAACTCTTTACCCTCTGTATCCAAGCCTAGCAATTTGACAAGAACTCCATAATTTGACTTTTGGGTGTGAATGATTCCCGCGCCAATAACGTCAATACCGTGATTGGATTCAGTAAGAGCAGTAAACCCTATCCTAGATAAGGAGCGACAGATTTGTGCTGCATCGTGTCTATGTGACAAGTGCACAACAACGCTACTCTCACCTCTTTCGAGTCCTAAATGCTCACCAATTTGACCCCATCTTTTTTCAAACTCATCTGCTCCTCGAATGGGGGCAGAAGTGAGGGTCTTTATAAGCTGAACAGGGAATTTCAAACTCAAATGGTTAAAAGAGCCGCCACACATAAAGGTGATGGAGATAATTGGGTCTTCGTGATTTTCGACCACGCCTCTGACTTTTATACTTATATCCATTTGGCTTTGATTTTCAATGGTGGATTCGGGGACTTGCAATATTCTAAGTAAATAGCTAGGGTCTTCCTTCTTTGCCATCGATTCAAGATTAAGGATATTAAATCCAGTGATGGTCTCGCCAACGGTTTTGTGAGCGTTGTTGACAACGGTGAATTGAATGACAAATTCATTCCCATTTTTCACCAACCTATAAGTAATCTTGATGAGATTGTTTTCGAAGAATATTCCAGCATCAAAATGGAGCAATCTATGGAAGCCAGAGTACCAATTGGTAGTCAAGGCACTACTCTTTTTTGCACTGACATCCCCTTCAGTGATACCATTATTGAAACCATTCGCTGGTTTGGTTTTGATATTCCTTGCCAACACTCTCGATTTAGATCTACTAACACCAGGGCGGTTTGCCAAAACTCCAAGTCTTTTGAGCAATGGACTTTCCTGTTGGTTGAATGCAGGTATAGGTTTGATCACAGTCTTGGCCAACCTAAAGTCTGAATGTACCGTTGACAACTTCAAGTATTCGTATGCTCTACCTTGAATCTCCAAGTCTAATGATTGCGTTTCTACTTCAAACAAGTCAACGATTTCTGGAACAAAGTCAGCTTCGGGGAACTTGACGAGAAACTTGAGATAGGTGCTCAACAACATTGCTCTAGTGGAGATTGAAACACCAAAATAAGCGTCATAAAGTAAGCGAAATTGCACGCCAATATTGCTGTCGTTGGCGTCGTCTACCTCGTGTCCAAATTCACCTAGTACAAACGCAGCCACCTTGATCAAATATTCCGATACAGGAGAATGCGAATCGCCAAATGGTTTCTTCATCAAGTTGATAATCATCTTGGCTGTTTTCTTGTGCAAATCATCATTGTTCACTACTATTTGCACAATTCTTTCCCACACTTCATTACTAATAAATCCGACGCCATTAGCATTAGAACCGCCTCCAATGGAGAGTAGCTTAAGCGTTGTAGTGACATACCACGTAGAATCCGTTGCAAATTGCTCTGCCAAGACAGCAATTTTTATAGCCAACTCCTGTTTCATTTGCTGGTCAGCATGAGGGAAGTAGAGCAACAACTCATTCAAAATAACTGAGTATGTGTCATCATTGCAGATAGTGTAAAGCAAGTCCAATGCTTTTCTTCGCACAGATATGTCTTTATCCTTGAGTAAGTTGATAAAAACGGGCAAAATTTCTCCAAACTTGTCCTTCGAGGATAAGTAAGGTGACTCCAGTCTCGCAGTGAGCTTTATCAACGCATCAAGAGCTAGATATCTGGTGTTGGTATCATGGGACATAATGAGATTTAAAAGTGCATTGGATGCACCAGCGATAGCTTCAGGAGAAGCCTCCAAAAATACAGCCAATGAGACTGCCTGAAACAAGATGGAGCTTCTTGAGTTTCTGTTCGGTAGGCCTTTTATGTGATGGGATGCATTTTGAATAGACTTGGATACAATTTGACGAAGTTGGTTCAAAGTGGCACCATCGATCTTGTCCACTGAAAATTGTATCCCATCACTAGACACTAAAAAGTTGTTCTCCACAAATTGCAAAAGCTTTACAATGAGCCAAGGAGCCGGAGTGTCGTAGTAGTAGTACTCTGGGGGACACTCATTCAATACTATCAAAGAGTATAGTCTCTGTGCAACAGAAGGAAGCACTGACCTAACAATTTGTGGTCTAATGGTCAAGATATAGTCTAGTAAAGGTACAACTGAAGTTACAACTCCGATATCTTTTGACTCCTCCATTATCTTCAACAAGCGAGGAATCCAATTGTTATTTTTTATGATGACCTCGGGATATAACTGAAGAAGTGACTTTAAGGTGATCAATGCTTTTTGTTTAACAACAGGTTTCTGCAATGGAGATGTTGCAGAAGCAAAAATGGCATCAATGAGTTCTATCCATTGCATCGCATTACCGTCGCCGTCATAAATCGTGGTGTCTGACACTGTAAAACATGTTGCAATCATCTGTATCGCTAAGCAATTGACTTCTTCATCTGTAGATCGTAGGTCTTGTACTAGGTAAGGATGAGTAACTTCCAATGTATGATTCAAATGTTCTTTAGAAGTGAACAAAGCTTTGGTATTCGGGCTCTCATTATTCAAAAGTATAGCAACGGCAAGATAACCTAATTTCTTCTCACTGAAAGTGTTGGATTTTATCAACTCGATGGACTCATTCAACCCATAGTTGACCAAGTCGGAATAGCCCAGAATAAATATATAGATCAATTTGCAAATGTACTTTTTCTTTTGATAGTTGTTCAACGTGGTGGATTGAAATTTATTTTGAATACTATTTGCCTCAGTACGAATTTTCTTGTATTCTTCCTCTTGATCCTTGGAATTTCTCAAGTCAACAATGAATTGATGTAGACCCTTCATCTGGTTCTTTTGCAGCGTTCTATCTTGCAGCTTCATGGTGATTCTTCGCGGGTACAGTTCTTAGGTTCCCTGTTTTGGTCTGATCTAAGCACACAGATCTTTTTCTTCTTTGGGCTGTCGCGGGAAACTCAATCTCCTTTTCCATTTTGTGGCACAAACTCTGCAGTGTTTGAACTCAACAAGATATAGCACCTAAAAAAGTTCTTAATCCACCGTCAATGTCTAGATGTGTTGGGGCAAGTGGTTTGGAGCTCGAGTGGGATATTGATCGAAGACAACCAGGCAGATCAGTAAGCAGTTTATCGGAATCTCTATTAGTCTTGGTTGAGGTGGCTTGGACGAGTTTCCGAGATTGATAACAAACCCAAGTCTCCTATCGAATAAGGGAACACGTTATTACCTTTTAAATGAAGATCGCCTTGTGGTTGTGGCTTCCAAGAATTGGTCTCCCACAACTTAACCTTTACGTCAGCTCTAAGAACCCATAACCAAATCCTGCATCCGATTCGCAAAAACAACAAAGAGCAAGGGTCTACTTTGCTATCGAAGCCTTCTTCTCAATCATTTCTTGTGGCGTAACTCTTTACATGGCTGCGAAATTGTAGTTAAAACCAGTCGTGTGATTGAAGCCAATTTTTTGTAATTTTTTCATTGGTTGAGAGAAAATCACAGCAAAATCCGGTATTTCAGACAAAAGCGAGAAAAGAAAAGAGAGGAAAAAAAATAACTGAAGGACGAATTGAAAGACAAACTGAGAAGAATCAACGCCCTAGATTAAACTATTCATATCAACAATGTCATCAGTTGCTCAACAAGCTGCCAAGAAGGTCGATTTTGCTAAGCTTATCAAAAGTTTGGGATTGACTGGATCGACTGCAGCCTCATTGACTGCTTTCAAAAAGAGACACGAAGAAGCCAAGAAACAATACATAGACTTGTCTAGTCAATCTACTGAAGTTGACTTCAACCGTTATAGACAAATCTTGAAGAATTCGAAAGTTGTCGATGAAATCGAAAAAGCTGTCTCTTCATTCAAGCCAGTCACTATTGATGTCTCCAAGAACTTGAAAAATATTGAGATTTTTGAACAAAAGGCTGTTGAAAATGCTCAATTGACTGAAAAATCAGTTACTAAAGAGATTGATGAATTGAAAGCCACTTTGAAGGATATCGAAAGTGCTAGACCATTTGATCAATTGACTGTTGATGACGTTGCCAAGGTCAGACCAGATTTGGATGAAAAGACTGCTTATATGGTCAAGAACGGTAAATGGGTTGTTCCAGGTTATAGAGAAAAATTCGGTGATTTGGCTGCTATGTAAAAGAGACATTACCAACCATCAAATAAAATACATGAAGATTTGTATAATCTGCCCTGTAGAAATTGTGTTTGTAATGTTGAACAACAATCTCTTGAGAATAGAAGAGCGAAAGGTGTTTCTATTTGGAAGAATGTGTAATTATGAGGACCATGTCAAACTTCGAGGCTCTCAACAATTGCTTCTCCTCCTCCTCCTCCTCATCCTCCTCCTCATTTGTGGTTTCTTTCGGCGATTATCCGATAATCGATATCTCTCTCCAATCTACAAGAAAAAAACGAATTTTATTACTTGCAACCGCGAGATGTTTTTTCTCTTTCAACACCATATAAACAAAATATTGAACCCAAGTCTATAGTCCCACACCGCAATGCTGGTGAAGCAACTAATAAAGCGAGGACTAGTTAAAACTCATCCCATAGTCAAACGTGTATCAACTCGACTGCTTCTCCTCCTATTGAAAGTGGTGAAGTATATTCATTTTTTGGTCACCAAGTTGGCTTTGGCAATACTGAATGACAGAACTTGGAAACAATTTGGAATCGACTTTGGTATCGACTTTGTTTTTGTCATGGTGTGCGTGTTGGTAGCTTCGTCGATCAATTATATTCCAAGACCAGACCAGATCTTTTACAAGTTTTTGTACCGTTTTGATACCTATTTCTTTGACATTGGGAAACTGCCTATTGGATCCATTACTGGAGTACTACTCACTTGCCTCGGTGCATATATCCTTAATTACTTTTACTACAACAATGAGGAGGATGGGTCTTTTGAAAGTTCGATGTTGCCACAGCCAAACTATGGCTTCAAGTTGAAACCATTACAAGTATCATCAGTCTTGATGCAAAGTGGAAACAGTGGCATGGCTTCCTCCACAGCTAGCTCAAGACCATCTATTTCAACTGCGGGGTCATCAACCCTATCACCTACGAGCGACCTAAATAATTTTACAGAGGAGGAGGAGTTGTTTGAATTAAATGCGACATCGGCCGACTCTGAATACTACCATTTCAAACCACTACAAACTGAAGCAACAACCGAGGAGTTCATAAACAAATGGTGGAGAAAAATTCCAGTAATTTTGCTTTGCTCGGCATGGATTGTTCTTAATATATTGTTTGCATTTAAGCAACCAGTTTATAAGACCAAAAATATCATTGCTTGGGTATTCCACGTCCCAGTTCATTTCATTGTACCTCCTATGATTGGCACATGGCTCTATATATGGCATGCTCCCGGTGCCGTGAGACTCTTTACATTTTGTATGGGTCTTCAAAACATGGCTTTGCTATTCACTTACTTGGTCTTCCCTAATGCTCCGCCAACATTTATAAAGTTGTACGGCGACAACAAAGTCCCCACATTTGACATGATTTATAGCGATGGCCAAGCATCGCAAGACAAAAAGTTTTCAATCTTTTACCACAGGGCTGTATACTACGCCACTCCCCTCAAATTTGCCTCATTCCCGTCTTTACATTCTGCTTTTGCATGCTTGATTTGTTTCTTTGTATGTCACTACTCTAGGTGGTCAAGTTTCAAGTTGTTGGGTGTCATTAATGTACTTGGCCAGTGGTGGGCAGACTTGTACTTTGACCATCACTGGAGAGTTGATAATTTAGGTGGATTGATCTACGCTATAGTGACGTGGACATTATTGAAGAACTGGCACCATGGCTTAGCTGATGTTGACACAAGGTTTACAAAAGCAAGAGTGCAAGGGGATTATGTCAATGGCAGTACAATGGGCATGCGACTATTTCGTAATACTAAATTACAAAACTTGTTTGATCCTTTATCTTAGATTAATAGTAATTTTTAATAGAAACGAACCATAAAAGAGGTAGTAAGCTTTTGTTAGGTAACTCTTACGGTTTCTGATATTGCAAATGGATGGTAAAATGTCGGTCCAGGAAAATCTTTTGTGGATCGATAACCTAAACCAAATTATACTTTCATATGACTCCTGTCATTTAGTGGAGACATTACTATTATAAATTTGACTTTTTTTGAATTCAGGAAAGCCGTATCCGATGGCAAAGTATCGTGCATTGGTTGATTGGAAGGGCTCAATTAATCTCAGCCTTTCAAAATTACTTCAAAAAAGTACAAACAACAACACTGGCAGTTATCCTGTCACTAAATTCAACACTTAAATTTTGACCAAGCTTGGAGTGAGATAAGAATTGTCTAGCATACGTACTCAGATTTTTCACACTTTGTTGTTGTTTTCGCCTTTGGCTGGATATCTGCTACTTATTGATACCCCTCATTTGAGGTGCTGATGATCTTTCTGGCACAGGAGTGGGGCGAGGTGAAAAACGTTGCATTCATTATCTTTCGCTTCTAACTTTAACACATCTAGCCCCATTTGGAAACTCAGGGCGCAAGTTATTTGCACCAAATAAAAAAGGTTCGATGTGACATATGGTAACGATGCCGAGTGTTTGACTTTTGCTGTTAATTTCCGGTGGGGAAGTTCATGACATATTTTTTTTTTTGTTTTAGTGGAACGGACAGAACTTTAATCTTGAAGATCAAATACCCCACGAAGTTTAAACATACAAAAGTGGCAATCTACATTTTACGGATAGGTTTTGTTGTAACAAGCTTGTTGCCTTTTATGATCATATTGTTGTGAACAAAGACTAAAATAACAAAAGAAGGGAGGGGGAACAACATTAAGCTTCGTGTAACGAGCTCCGAAAGTGCTACGCACAACAATATCCGATAGACACATCACTTTTGGTTAAGTGTCTTGATTCAACTACCCCGTTCACTTCTTTTGGAATAGTTGCTTGTTTAGAGGAGTGAAAATCCTTAATGCATTATCAAAATTATGGTGGCGTATATCTTTTGTGGTTATCGATGGAATTCAAATATTTGATTGATGACTTCACAGCTATTATGCACGAGCTTGAAGGTTAAGGTTTTGGCTTTGAGGGGAAGTTTCGAACGTATTTACAACATGAAGTGAACCCAAGTTTATAAAAGCGAAACAATTCGGGCCATGTCTTGGATTGATGTGTTGATGCAATCATCACACCCTTTTTTAAAAGAATGAGGACGTTTTCACCAGTAATTAGTTTGCGAAACGTTCATACAAACGCTTCTGAGGTTAGGTTTGTTGATCCACAACACAATCGTGGGGATGTTGATTTATTGCATCAAATTGGTTACAAACAAGAGTTGAGACGACATTATTCAACTATACAAGTATTTGGCATTGCTTTCTCGATCATGGGCCTAGTTCCGAGTATAGCGTCAGTTTTAACTTCAGGCTTAAACGCTGGACCTGCTGGTTTAGTCTGGGGATGGCTTATTGCTAGCTCATTGATTTTCTGTACAGGTCTCTCCATGAGTTTTATGGGTAGTGCTATACCCACCAGTGGAGGATTATACTATTACGCAAATTATTACTGCCCTGACAGCATTAGGGTTGGATTGAGTTATTTGATTGGATGCTCAAATTCTCTCGGTTTAACTGGTGCCATATGCAGCATCACTTATGGCTTTGCGGTTGAGGTCTTATCAGCTGTTTCACTTTCCAAAGACAACAATTTTGAACAAACAAATCCAAAAACCTATGGTGTGTTTGCCGCTGCAATCATTTTAAACGTGGTAATTGCATGCTTGACAACTAAACATGCTGCCAAGTTTCAAACAGTTTCAATCTGTGTTAATGTGTTTTTGATTTTACTTTTTATCATTGCTGTGCCAGTGGGATTTTCAAAACACAATACCTTTAACTCAAGAGGGTTTATATTTGGCAAGTGGGAGAATAGAAGAGACTGGCCAATGGGATGGAGCGCCTTGATGTCTTGGAACCCAGCGTTGTGGACAATTGGATCATTTGACTCGTGTATTCATTGTTCAGAGGAGGCATTGAATGCCCAGAGATCTATTCCTGTGGGGATTTTAGGTTCCATTGCCGCCTGTGGGTTTTTAGGGTGGTTCATTGTGATTGTGTGTGCGGCCTGTATCAAAGATGGTGATACTGCCCGGGTTCTTGCTTCTGAAACAGGTTCACCAATGGCGCAGATTATATACGACGCCTTGGGAAAGAAATGGGCAGTTGCATTCATGTCGTTAATCTGTGTGGGACAATACCTTATGGCAATTTCATTAATGATTGCATTGTCAAGACAGATTTGGTCGTTCGCTAGAGATGATGGGTTACCAGTGGTTTACAAATGGGTAAAGTATGTCGACCCAAAAATCAAGGTACCCATCAGAGCAACGATGTTTGCCGGTTGTTGTGCATTGGTTATGGGCTGCTTGTGTATAATTCCAGGCTCAGCCGGTTCTGGCGCTTTGTTTTCGCTTGCAATCGCCTCGAATCTTTTGGCCTGGGGAACTCCAGTCCTACTCATTGTGTTACCATACGGCCGAAAGAAGTTTATTCCTGGCCCATTCTATTTTGGAAAGACTATTTCCACCGCCATCAACGTCATTACCGTTAGTTTCATCATTTTTGTAATCACGATGAGTATGTTTCCAGAGTCTACTCATGTCGATAAAGATAGCATGAACTATACGTGTGCTATCAATGGTGGTGTTTGGATGTTGTCTGTCATTTATTATTACACGTGGGCATGGAGAAGTTACACTGGACCAAAATCCAATCTTGATGGTACAGAGTCAGATGAAGAGGAAGAAGAAGCCAGTGTAAAAAATGTTGATGAGCTTTTGGAGGAGAAAAAGTTATAGTTTGTTTCGGTTGTGTATTGCAAAATGAACGTTTTTGTTCTACCTTTTTTGCAACCTCTACGCTTTTACACCGTTTAATGTTTAAACGTAGAATCTTTTATGAAAGCTATTTGACCTAAAAAAAAAAGTAGAAAAAATGAACAAATAATGGTCAAATTTTGGAAACCGCCTTAGGACAATATAGACGGTTTCAAAAATGCAACGACTCTTATCAGCAATCGATCAATTCAACCACATCCAAAGTGACCGGATGACACTGGAATCCAATAGATTGATCATACAAATTGTAAAAATGACCAGAAGCGCATTGATAAAACTTAGTTGAGTTACCTAAAGCCAATTGACCATCTTTTGTGACCGACCAACCTGCAGCAAATACAGCACCATGTTGAGGAGTTGGACCATCAAATTGGAATTGATGACCAGATACAATACATCCAATTCTGTCATCTGAGTCACGCAAAATGGAATCATGTAATGACATACGTAACGTGGCATTGGTGTAGCAAGCAACGGAATAAACCGGTGAAGCAAAATCATCGTCGTGGAAAAAGTCATGGGCACCACCATTATGATCGTTGTGATCTTTATGATTATGTCCTTTATGATCATTATGAGGATAACGTTCTTTAAAGTCTTTATGCTCAGTATAGCTTCCTTCATGACTTTCATATTGTTTTGATCTCTCATGTTCGTTGTAGTATTCATTGTGGTCTTTTTCTCCTTTCTCCAAATGATGTTTGTTTTCATAATCGTAATCATCTCCTTTTAATCCATGCTTGTCTTTATAATGTTTGGAATGTTCATCGAATGGCTTATCTTTGATATCACCTCCAATGTCATGAGCATCTTCAATCTCCAATTCGTCTCTTTTCGACAAAACGGTTTCTTTGTCAAAATCTTTATCATTAAATTGCTTCTCTTTGTTGTACTTGTCATCATCATCAAAGTGTTTGTGATCACCAAACTTTTCATCCTTGTCATAAAACTCACCATCTCGGTGGTTTTCATTGTAGTGGCCATCTTTGTGTTTGCCGCCATATTTGTCCCCATACTTATCATCGAACTTGGCACCATACTTATCACTCAAGTACCCATCATGATCATGATGTTGATGATAATGCTCCTCGTCTAATCCCAATTTCTTCTTCTCCTCTGGATCACACAACTCTTCATTCACTTTTTGAACTTGACCATCAGTAATCTGAACAATAATATCCTTAGTCTTGGTGGCTTTTGGAGCTGGAGTAACAACAGATGTAACAAAACTGGTGGTGATACTTCTCTCAATAGATTCCACTTCTGGTTCCAACAACTCCCCTTCATTGGTGACAATATATGGATTCACAACAATTCCGAATTTGAATGGCAAAGTGGTAAAACTTCCTGGTAAATAATCACAACTTGGTTTATACTTTGTCCAATCTTCTCCACTTGCTGGAATGTAGTAAGCTTGAATCAAATTGATGGTGGCGAACGATGCTAATAAACGAGGCAGTAACATAATAAAAGTGATGATAGTGGATGGGTAAAGAAGAATGTGGTGTAAAGGAAATGTACAACTTTTGGGGAAATGCAATTTCAATTTATACTGCTGGGGAAATAATTGTTGCAAAAAAAATCGTTATGCGCGTATACATTTTTTGTAACGCTACCCTATGTTTTGTGACAGTTTCCATCTCTCTGGATACTTTGGTGGCGTTAATTCATGATATGGGGATAAGGTAAGCATGCCGGGTCCCGATGTGGAATCAATAGTTGTTATTCTTTCTAAGAAAGTGTAAATACGTGCTAATGGTGCTATTTTGTGGATGTTTTGTTTAAACATAATTGTTAGGGTACCCCCCTAGACTGAATAATGTCTGGACATCGCCTTTCGAAAATATTGCACCCTCACCCTTGTTACTTCATAGCATCTATGCGATGAGAGCTCATTGGGTTGTATCACCTTCACCCTCATCCTTCGTACTCTTTCTTTAGTTGAATGAGACTGCATCAAATCTCGCTTACAAACTGGTTTTCATTTTGGCAAAGTCACACGACCTTCAGCACACCAAAGATATTTTTATTGCATCATAAAAAGAGGGCAACCTACATAGCAACTTCTTTACCCCAAAAAAACATACCCAAGCATGTTTAGAAGAGCTCTTTTCAATACCAGATTCAGTCCAAGAATAGTACGTATCAAGCTCGTAACGTCATATCTTCACAGAGCACAATAATACTAACTCCTTACTATAGTCACTCCAAACTAGATTCATTTCAACTGAAATCAGAGATGCCATCTCCAGTGCCATCAAAGCCACCCCAGTTGTGCTATTCATGAAAGGGACGCCTGAATTCCCACAATGTGGATTCTCTAGAGCCACAATCCAGACGTTAGGACAACAAGGCGTTGATCCATCGAAATTTGCTGCATACAATGTATTGGAAGATCCAGAATTGAGAGATGGGATAAAAGAATTTAGTTCGTGGCCCACTATCCCACAATTGTACGTGAATGGAGAGTTTATTGGTGGTTGTGATATCATTATGAGTATGGCTCAAAGTGGAGAGTTGGCAGATTTTTTGGAAAAGGAAGGTGCTTTGATTCCTGAAGAGAAGGACGATGTGGAAAGTGCTGATGTCAAACCAAACAGAAAGTAGTAGAGGGGAATAGCTAGAGTGGTTGTGTATATTTAACTGTGTAAGTATAGCCCTTATTCATTTTAATCCATGTAGTTGAATTGGTCACTAATCATATCAGGAAAATGGGTTTCTGTGGTGGCACTGCTATTGGTACCCTCAGCTTCACCACCAATTCCTCCAGTGCCTCCACCGTTGCCTCCACCATTGTCTCCACTGGCACCACCACGTTGTCTTGAATCCTCAACGTCATCAAAACTAAATGGACTTGGCCCCGGCTTGTCAGTTTCAGCAATAGGCTCTAGCTCAGCACTAAGAGCAGCATTTTCTGGGGGATGGAAATTTAGCCATCCAGCTTCAGAAGTAATCTCATTCCACAATTTTTGCTCTTCATCTAGATAGGCAAACCCCTCTATTCCAGTTAAATCTTGATTGGTATTGAAATCCCCTTGGTTGTGTGGTAAACCAGTGTGGAAATTCAAGAAATCCAAATCTGGGTGTTGCTGTTGCAACTGTTGCGGAGTGTTATTCATTGTTTCATGAGCACTCTCTTCAGCTGCATCCTTCAAATCATCCTCATAAAGTTTAAATTCTTCGTCATGTTTACGAAGAATTTCTGTCATGGCACCATTAAAATCAAGTACACGAATCAACTTCAATAGTTGTGCTCTTCTTAATGCTGCCGGGTAGTTGCCCAATCGCTTCATTTTGGTAAACAATGTCAATGCGTGATCCAAATGTGTCCTTGTTGCATCATGAACTCCAAATGATGCATTGAAAAGAATTAACGTTGATGCGGAAGTAAAGAGATATTCACGATCCATCCATCCAAACAACGCAACCATATTATCCAGCACCAATGACCAAATACTCTTGATGGTATTGATTGAAGCTTGGAATGATGAATTGAGCAAGCTCAACACGTTCTTGGAATATTTGGTTAAATCAATGTATTTGTTCTGAGTTGATTGCACTTGCAACTCTTTTAATTTTTTGGATGAAAAGTGAAACAACAATGGTCTCACTGCTAAATTGATACCTTGGAAATACTCCGTCATCAAATTGACAATCAAACGAGACACTTTGGGCTCTTCTAGAGTGTAATCCACGTGAAGATGACTTGGTAAACAATTCTTCCAGTTAATCAACCTTTGTACTAAGTCAGACACAATAGGTAAGATGTTGTATGTTGGGGTTCTAGTGTATAGCGATGACAATATAACGGCATTGATTTGAGTGATTGTAACACAATTGTTGATGTAGTCTGCCGGTGGGAATATGTAATAACCCCGAACATCTTTATCATCTCGAGGGAAATCGGATAAATCGATCCTGAAATCAACCGGCAATTCAGTTGAAACTGAGTCGTCAGCAAAACTCAAGGGAAGACCAGCTTTCGATGAAAGCATTCTTTCATACATATACACTGTCCACCAGATTCTTCTCCTGTGTTCAAGCTCAAATCTATTTAATGACTCCTTTTCGGCATCCACATGCCAACCCAAAATTAATGCTGCCCTCAATGCCAAGCCAAAGTAAAAATACGAAGCAATGGTGCAATCAGCAACTTGCAAGTAGAAAGCATATAAAAGCATAACTTCAATACCGCCGTCTTTTGTTATATTATCAATTGCACCAGAAGCAAACAATCCTGTGAAAAGTTCTGATGCTTGATAAAAAAACTCTGCACCTGGCAAAGTGTGTTTCTCTTTACTGTCTTTCTTTCTTGTCATGTTTTCAAGTTTTTTCCGTTTAGCATGAGTATCTGATTCGGTTCCCAAATACATTTCCCCAATGGAAAAAATGAGCAAAATCTTGCAAAACCAAATGGTTTCCAAAATGGTTTCATCATCGGCATCTTTCTTGATGGTATTTTCGTCGGAATTTACCGTAGCGTCTTGAGAATAGTTTCGACGCAAGATTTTCTTGTTTTCCTCAGTCTTTCCCGCGTATAAATTCATTAAAAATTGTTTAATCAAACCTTCGTTGAAAAAGTAGAAACATCCGTCGTTGTAGTTGACGAATGTATCCACTAGAAGCATAGCATATGAGTATGAAGGTAGTGAGAAATTCATTGAAAGCCCAGGTCGAGTATTGGTCTTTGAAAGGGTGATCTTGTAAGCATTTCCTTCCTTTTCCATGATTTTACTTTCACGTTTTGATGATGATGATGATGATTGTCGAGAGTCGCTTTTCACAGATGATACTGATGCCCTCGTATCAGGAGAATTCATCGGAGTTGATTTGTTTGAAGTTGGAAGCAAAGATGAGTCAAACGTGGGTGCCATGTTTTGAATTTCCAAACCAAATAAAGTCATGGATGAAGACCCGACATACACTTTTTCACCAGTTCGTGACTGTATAAGCCGTCCATGTTTATCCAATGAAGGACCTATCACTTCCATTCCCTGTGTATGATTCAAACCTGGTTGATGGTTTACTCCAGCTGTAGCATTAATTTGGTTCTGTGTCGGAGGTAGATTTGGCTGTTGTTTTGGTGAGGCAGTAGCAGTAGTAGCCTGTGCTTCCACTTGTTTTGATTCCAGCTCTTTCAAGCTGTTTCTAAGCAGGGCATTGTCTTTTTTCAATCTCGCCACATCGTCATGTAATCTAGATAGGTACTTCATGGACACGACTATTTTCTTATCAGCTTCCACGTATTCACACTTAGTTTTCGCAAGTTGACATTTCTTGCAAGGATCACCTCCTGGACATCTTATATGACGCGTCCTACATCGTATGCACGCCAATGACGTTCTTTTTGGACGTCCTGTGGGGGGAGATGGCTTTCTCGTAGACTCTGCAAAGTTTGATGCTGATGCGGCTATAGGAAATGGCTCTACCCTCACATTTGCAAGATTGCCATCTCCGTCACTCTTGATTGAGTTGTCTGACCCCCTGCCACTCATTGCTCTTTCAAGTGATTGAAGTGTGAATAAAGCGGTGGAGTTTTTTTTTAAAAAAAAAAAAAGAATGGGGTTCTTTATAGGGATTTATTAATATTTTTTTTTTGTTTTTTTCTTCCCAAAATCATCAGACGATTACACAAAGTGGCTTATGTTGGGGGGAGGAGGAGGAGATGCAAAGCAGTTGGGTTGCAAATGGCAAATACTCTCCTAAATCTTTCAAAAAAACAATCTCTTTTTTTTATAACAACGTACAAATGCTAAAGCTACTCAGATATAAGCCTATAACCAGAGTAAATCCAGGGCCAAGCTTCTCACTTGTAATAAGGAAAGGCAAGCGCAAAAACAAAAACAAAAACAAAAACAAAGACAAAAACTGAAACTGAAACTGAAACTTCAAAGAAACTAAATTAACTGATCTATTGCAAAACGTTTGCCTTACCTTGACCAACAATGTTTCCAGCTGGGTCGTAAGAACAGATAATGTACTTACCCCAGTTTTGAGAGCTACAGTCCTTGTAAGCACAACCAACCTTGGTGGTTCCCTTCCAAACAACTTGTGTGAAATGGTCAAAAGTAGAAGCAGTGTTGTAGTTGTAGCTGTCACCTTCCAGGTACCAAGCTTCAACGACAGCTGAGCCGCTCTTGTAACCAACACCCAAGTTTTCACCGTATTTGCCACCAGAGTGCTTCAAGTTTCCTGAACAAGAATATTGGTCAGCATAGTTTTGAGCATATTCATAAGCAGATTGGTCCCATGACAATGCAGAGACGCCGTGTTGAGCACGTTTGGAATTGTGAGCATCAAGAATTTCTTTGGAAAATGCTTCATCTTGAACATTTCCGAAATCACCACTTGAACTGGATGAAGTTGTTGCTGATGATTGTGTTGATGAAGATGTAGTGGCTGGTGACTCCTGGGTAGTTTGTTGAGCATCAGTTGATGGGGCTGAGCTTACAATTGAAGTAGCTTCAACTGATTGTTGAGTTGGTTGAGAAGTTTCAGATGTTGGAGTGAATGAAACAATGGCGGCAGCTTCTTCAGATTCAGCATCAGAAGCTTCATCTGATGACAAAGTTGAAGTAACCAATGTGCTTGGGTTAACAATAACAGCTAATTTTTCAGTAGTTAATGAGTCTCCACTTTGAATAACCAAGTTCTGACGGTACAAAGTAGCATTTGCTTCGTCAACGTTGGAAACAACACTAGTGAATGCAATATCTTGTCCCAAAACATTGGTTGAAAAAACCCAGGTTGATACTGATGGTTGTTCTTCTTCTGTAGTTTGTGTTGGAGTTGATTCTCCATTGGCATCAACAGTGACAACATGTGTGACGTGTACGTATTCGTATTTGACTTGAGCTAAAGATAAACCAAAAAGAGTGGTAGCAGCTGCTGCTATAGTTGTGAATTTCATTATGACGCGATTTTGTTTTTTTTTTTTTCTCTTGTCGAATGAGCGTGTAAGGGTAGTGTATGTGTGTTTACTTTCTCAAAGGAACGGAAAGGGGTGGGGTATACTTTATAAAAAATGAATGTGAAGTATATAGGTGAGCAGTTAAAGAACTGTTTGTAGTGACAGACTGTAGTTGGTTGGGTTATGGATAAAAGAACGTAAGTTGGTTGAAGGAGAAAAGAAAAAGAAAGATGAAACTAGAGAAATTAGGATTTGTTGAAACATATATATATAACACCATGACACTTGTTATTATTATATGGCCCAAAGTAGGTTAATAAAACAACAATGGGTCTATTGTTGCATATACATTGCACATGAATAATGCTTAGCTTAGCTTAGCTCACACATCCCCCCTTTTAAATTCTCGATTCTGAAATTTAAATGCAAAAGTAAAGAACATCTATTGTCTTGAGCTGCTAGTCGAATCATAAACCAATACAGTCTATAATACTTTGTGCATAACATCCGAAGAAAAAAATTCTCAGTCCTTTTCCTATTGTGGATTTATTAAAATTAGTGGTCAATGTGGCAGGAGTGTGTTACACAAGAACGCCAAATTTATTAGGCATTACAATAACATACTTTAAAACTATATGCAGTATCTGACCATTTTTGTTTACTTTTTCAACTAAAAAAAAAAAGTGACAAAAAGAGACAACACAACAACAGAAAAGCATAATACTAATTTCTTGTCGTTTAACAAACCAAGTGTGTGTGTAGAGTTCTCTGTCTATTGTTCTAAAGCACACACAGTACGTTCTCTTGTGTTTGCTGTGTTTACTTAGCAGCCAAATCAAGGAGGTTCACGTGTTTCTTGAGTCTTTTTGTAGCAGTGCGGAATTGTTCAACATCCAACCAGGTAGTACAAAGAACAACAGTGTGTTTTATATTGAGTATTTAGGAGTGTCAAAAGAGTCTTTCCCCAGAGGAGCACCGAAAATCGCCCGTTAATGAGGTGATACATACGTTTCTGAGGCTCAAATGTACAGGAGAGATGCTTATTCTTTTCCGTCGTCTATTGTCGTCTTTTGTAAATCTAGATTTGGATCTGACTAGTGTGAATTCTGGTGAAAAATACACGACCTATGCATTGTTCCTCCGAAGCGCTTTCTTGCATTTCTTTTTCTTTTTTCCCTTTCAAACCAATTTCCGATAAATCAGTGAAAAAAAAATGGCATCTCGCATCGGTTTAATTGTCCCTCTCATCGATTCGATTTGAATCAATTTGATTCTATTTTTTTCTTTCTTTTTTTATTCAATTGCAACCAATGGGAACACAGCCCCGTGTTAACTTCTGAATTGCAATTTAACTTGCATATAAATCTGTCAAAATACGATGGGAGTATCTTTTCCGAAGGATAATGAAACATAGCCACCGATATAGGCGATTGTATCCCCTTTTCTCATGAGTAAAAAGAAACCAATATAGCAGTCCCCACGGTTAAGACCTCGGTTCATCTGATCCTCTGTAAACCAATTTCTCATTAGTCTAGATCTACGTATCCCATCGCATTCGCTTATGTTGCAAAAAAAAATACACATTCCGTTGGTACAAAACGGAAATATCGCGTATGTAGTCAATACTTTATCTCTATTTCGACCGTTAATGTCACACACCGGCATTTCGTATCGGATGTGCATGTCGCTCGTCCTCCCCCCCTTACACATAACGATTCGAGACACTTACAAAAAAAGAGACTGGATGTGACCTTAGCCGCGTAATAATACTCTCCACTATACAAAAATCTAGACCAATGGACGTACATTCTGTCGCCCTTGTCCCTTCATGTTTCCAACTTGCTTGTAATTGCAAATAACAAACATTCCCCATCCTCGAGCACTACAATCCTTATAAGCACAGCCCAATTGTGTAGTTGACTTCCAAATTACTTGGGTGAAATGATTGAACTTTGTTGCTGATTGGTAATTGTAATTTTGACCTTCGTTGTACCATGCATTTACAACTGATTGAGGTGAGCTATAACCAACGCCTAAATTCTCTCCGTATGGTGAGCTTGTGTGTTTCAAATTTCCTGAACAATCATAAGCATCGGCTACTTGTTGTGCATAGTTGTAAAGTTCTTGACTCCATGCTAAGGGTGCAACTCCGTGAGCAACACGTTTGACATTATGAGCGCTCAATATCGCATTTGAAAAAGAAGAGGAGCCTGTTGATTTTGCGGACAGAGTAGGTACACTTGCCACTGTTGTTGGCTCAGGCTGAACTTTTATTGTTGATGTAGTTGGCTTTGAGATAGATGCTTTTGTTGTGGTTGATGGGGCTGCGAGTGTAGTAGTTGGATCGGGTGTCCTGATTGATGAAGCTCCGGTGCTAGCTTTAACAGACGAAGTGGAACTTAAACTCTCTGGTGTGGAAATTTGCGGCAATGATGTTGGTGTTGGCTTTATCTCCTGACCATCACTACTCGAAGCAGTTGCAATTTCATCACTGGTCGTGATCATTGTTGATAAGGGATTCCCCAAAAGATACTCAGTATAGTAAACATCCGACTCATTGTAAATAGCTGATCTCAGCACTGTAACGTATACCACATCAGTCACGAGAATTGTTGCTGCTTGCACTATTGCAATCACAATCAAGAGTCCAACCAATTGGAGCTTGCAAAAAAACATTGAGGATTAAAGTGGTCTACAGAAGAAGAAGATGTAGATGTAGCGAGGTCAAACATATATTCACAATTATATACATGAGGGTACTGGCTCTTGGTGTTTACAGTTTGAATAGTTACCTACACTGGCGTCTGGGTCAAGAAAATGTGGGTGAATTAAAATAATCGAAAAACGTAAAATAATAACTGATAAAAACGCGATTGCCAACCAGCATACAAATTTAGCTCAGTTTCGCTAGGTGGTGTAGAGGGTATACCGTTGCAGTTGAAAAGCCTAAACCCGAGAACATGCAGATACAATCCATCTTTCAAATCTGATCTCAATAACGATCAACTATTTGGCATGCTTTTGTCTTGTTGCAAAATGCATATCTGGTAAAATCTGAATTAAGAGGCAGTACGCGACTCTTTGTGTAATGTTTTCATTATAAACATAAGCAAATTCTTTTGCCATTGTTGTCACTTTCGCCTAATTGAGCTAAGCACAAGACGAAAAGTTTAAAGCAAAGTATCAATTTGCAACCAAATCGTCTAATAATAATGGATACGTACACAGCAAAACTACACAACTCTCTCAAAATTTATCAACATCCCCAATTAGTCCCTCTTTGTTTCGAGCATACCACTGAGTGACACACCAATGCTTTTATATGGCTTCAACCAATCGTGTTTCTTCAGTTCGGTTTCAGCAAACTTGCCCCGCTCTTTCAAAAACGTATGTCCTGAATCCGTCATCATTTGCAAGTCTCCAACAACACAAAAATGACGTTTGGATCTAGTGATAGTGGTATTCAGCAGTCTTTGCTCGCTCAACCTTTTCATTGGATCGCGCCAATGTCAATATGATAGCTTATTTTTCTCTTCCTTGAAATCCATCAACGGTGCTTGATGTCAATCGATTGATGTGGTTTCAACTCTGATTTGAGTAGTTGCATCTGAGATGAATAGGGCGCAATGACTCCGATGTGGTGTTCCAAAATGCCATTATCAAAAAGATTCTTGATATGATGCTTCACCACGAGCACCTCTTTTGCATTCAGTTTTGATTTTATATTCTCGGTGCTTGTACTCATCTCCAAAAACCCTACATCTTGAGTGTTGTACCACATGCATGTAGTTGATGTCACTGGGGTACTTCTAACCCCAGGTAACTCGCACAATATCCAATTCTTATTCAATTCTTATTCAATTTAAAACTCATAGGTTTGTTTTCATGAAGTTTCAAACTAGGGAGTTTCATGATAAAATGCATTCATTCGGTATTGCACATTTAAAAACTTAACATACTTTTCACCATTCAACTCGCCAATGACTCTATCGAGTAAACTTGTTTCCGATGTATATTAGTCACTTTTCTATCAGTCAGTTTAACAGTTGGGGGCAACAGCTTGTTGTCTCCGACAATAACTAATTTCTTGCATCTGTAAGCAACTAGAGAAATCCAACATTGGGGTTCAAGTGCTTGTGACACTTCATCGATAATTATCGTGTTAAAGTTTCTACATCACTTTGTTAGCTCAGTTGAGCCAGTACCATGCAAAGTTGCAAACACGACACGTGCTTTTTTAATAATGGATTTGAATACCCATTTCATATTGTTTTGAAAACAGTTCGTGTAGTGACTTCAACTACGCACACAAACTCCTGCGTAATGCGCGACTCTTGGCATACTTTATTTCATCAAAAGTGGATCTCATCGGTTCCTTAATTTCAGCAATATATTTGTATCTTCATGAGCTTTGAACAAGACATTCAAAGTATGCTTCACACACGAAGGCAACACTTTGGCAGGTTGACTAATTCTGACCAAATCCTCATTGTCGTGTTTGTCGCTGAGTCTTTCCAATAATGGGTCCACTGAGATGTTTGACGTGCCACATACCAACACTCTTTTACTTCGATGGATCAATTGCTGAACTAATTCAACCAAATTCATTGTCTTCCCTGTTCCTGGTAGGCCAAACACTATACTGAATCAAGATTCATTCCTTGCAAACTTAATTACTTCTTTTTTTGATTTATTCAATTTTTCATTGTAATAGTCAATCTTTGCAGCTGTCTTAATGTATGCTACAGCAATGGATCCGCATTTGCAATGTCATCCGTGTCTATTCTCAAGTTCTCAAACATTATCCTCATGATATCGAATGTGCTGCAGTTCGGTGGGTTGAGTGCAGCTGGCTTTAACTTAATGCCGACTATTTCTTCACCTTCTAAAAATGATCCATCTAAACAAATCAAAATGCCATCGTCAATACCGTTGGAATCCGATGTCTCATCCTGTTTATAAAGGTGCAACTTATAGACCTCGTTGATTGTGAAATCAGCGTCAAGAATCCTATCTATAGTCATCAACATTGTTGTAAAAGTTGATGTGGTCGGCTCAATCAGGATCTTAAGCTTATTGTACTTAGAAGAGTTGCCAAAACAATTTCGCCACCAAAGCCGAATTCAACGTCAATGATTGGTAGATTCATCAAAGCCAACCCCATGGAAACTGACTCCTTCAAAAAGAAATGATTGGTTTTCTGTGCGACCTTAGCTGAGTCAATGGCTCGTACACGCTCAATTGCAAACTTGAAATCGTGGAACAAGCCAATGTCTCAGCTAGCAAAGTCGTCGATGTTGGGATAGACAATTTCGTATGGCTTTATTGACTCACCATCTTCAAATCCGTCTTCGACGTACTTGCTCCAATTTTGTAGAAATTTGTGCCCGGATTCATTCATCAATTGCAAATCACCAATTACACAAAGTTGCCTTTTGGGTCGAGTAATTGCTACATTCAATCTTCGCTCCTCACTCAAAAACCCGACATCTCTTTCATCATTGGACCTAACCAAGGTCAATATGATAACCTCTTTCTCACGACCTTGAAACCCATCAACAGTGCTCACTTCAATCAATGATTCTGGACCTAATTGCTTCTTGAGTAGTTGCACCTGTGCGGCATATGGTGCTATAACACCAATATCTTGGGGCAATACTCCACTGTCGACTAATCTCCTTATGTGGCTCTTGACAATTTGCAATTCCATCTCATTGTACTTTGAATCCCCCTTTATTGACTCCAATTTTTGTTCAGGAAAGTCACCACCTTGTGTATCGTACCAGACACATTGGATACTAGTTTCATCATTGCTTTCGACATCTGGAAGATCTGTGAGCTTGATGTTTTTTACAGATGCATCACTGATCAATTTATCTTCATAAAGCTGCATGCTGGGAAACTTCATGATACTATCATTCATTCGATATTGTACGTTAAGCAACTTCTTGTACTTATTGCCCTCTACCTCCTTGACCAATCTGTCAAATAATGTTGTCTCCAATAGACTGGCATTGCCTGAGATTATAGTTGGTGGGAGTTGCATATTGTCTCCGGCAATGACCAACCGTTTAAACTTGTCATTATGTAGTAAAGGAATCCAACACTGTGGTTCAAGAGACTGCGATACCTCATCAATAATAATCGTATCAAAGCTCACACCGCTCCTTTTCAAATCAAACGAGCCTGCACCATGCAATGTAGCCAAAACAACTTGCGCTCCATTTAGCAACTCGTGTACAATCTTTCTCTCTCTTTGAACCAACTCTTTTTTCAACTGCTTCAACTCCTGGTACAAGGCTTTCCTCTCAGTATATCTCTTACATTTTTTTATCTTGTTCAAAACTGACTGAATATCATTCTCAAGATCTTTAATCACTTCTCTACCAAAACTCTTGGAAAGCACTTCAAGGGAATGTTGAAGATTCACTGGTAAAAGTCTAGCAGGGTGACCAATTCGTATCAACTCGCCAGCTTTGTAATGGCTGCCAAGTCTCTCCAAAATTGTATCAACAGAGATATTTGATGGACCACAAACCAAAACTTTTTCGCCTCGTAGCGTTAATTGTCGAATTAGTTCGACCAATGTCATTGTTTTGCCTGTCCCCGGTGGTCCAAAGATTATCGAAATGTTGGACTTGTTTATTGCAAAATCAATTGCAGATTTTTGCGATTGGTTCAAGCCCGAATTAAAAAAGTTGATCGTAGAATTTCCGCTCAATAGATTGTGTTTTGTTTCGCCGAGGAGGAGTTTATGAATGTCATTTTTTTCACTCTCTTTCAACTCGAGTACTTTGTTCATCGTGGTGATCATTCTCTTGTACGTTATTGAGTTGGCCAATTTGACAATCCAAAATCTTGACGAATCATTGGTGTTGTTATAGTAGTTGAGAATCTTATCGTCGGAGGTGGATTCATCCACTGAGAGAGTGATTGTCTGATTGGATACTTTCACAACAACTGCGTCAATGGATTCGTCGCAGTCTTGGGTCTCTTCTTCTTTCTTGGCCTTTTTGCGTTCGGCTTTTGTCATTTTGGCAATTCTAACAATATCCCCCGTTTTCATGGATACGGAAGAGAGATCGCCATTGCTTACGGCATTGTCCAATTGCATCTCCAAGATGGTTTTACCACCAATACCTGTTCTCATGTTTGTAATATTCAAATTGATTACTGCAAGACCCATCAGGGCAAGCTTCTTTGGTGAATAGGCATTGATATACTCGGTTGTTTGAGCAACATCTTCTTCCTGCTCTTTCAAGATGGCATCCTTGAATCTTGTAAATAAGCTCATCAGAGTAATGTAATGTATGAATCAAGTTTCTTGAAGTTTTTCACAAAGACACAGAAAAAAAGAGAAAAGTAAAACTTCATGCATCTTTGATTCACAAACTCTTATACGTTTAATCTTTGATTACCCTGATTTGACATCGAGAAAGAGAGCGTTCAGGTGTCAAAATGATAGTAATCAGTTTCTTAGAATCTGCACTCAAGATGCTTGATTGAGAAATAATGTTGCAGAACTTTTTTTTTGATGCAATTCTTTCAAAAATAACGCACTCGGAGCGTATTTGATTACATTTGGATCTAAAGATGAAACTTTATATGTACTTCAAAACCCCAGTAAACGGTCCCTACAAACAGCTTCTCCCTCTAATCAATTTCTCTCTTGTAATCCCTGATATCTCTCCCCGTTTGTTCTTTCAAATACTGAGCACCAGCGTTTCGTAAATTATCCAACACCAAATTGCGTTGTTTGAAATAACCGGAAATTCTCAACACCGAAACAAGTTTGTCGTAGCAAGTTTCACCAAAGCTGAGGTAATTCCCGAACCAGCGACGTACATCGATAGAGCTGAAATGCAGCACGTCAAATTGTAAACCGGTGTTTCGGTGAACCCCTGCGAGGACGATTGAAATAAGGACTAGGTCAACGCCATAATGCACTAGTTTTCCAAGCTGGTTGTTATGCGTTAGTGCCTGATTACAGTCGGTTGGGGTGGTCTCTCGATACGTACACTCATTGTCAGTAGATGTTTTCTAAGTAAAGCAGGAGTGAACTTTCTTTTCGGAGATAAAGGAATGAGAAAAACAAATCCCTGAATAAATCACGTGCATATCACATGCAAAATCTATAAACCACTAAAAAGAGCCATCTATGCTAGCTTATCGACAATTTGTTTCAAGTTTTCATTAATTTGTCCCCCGGTCCAGTCATTGACCCTGTCACTCTTTCCAACACTAACTTCAAACCGACTTAATATCTCCATCATATTCACCTTCAACTGTTCATTAAACACATTTGGTTCTTGCAACTCATTACTCAACATTTCCAAATACGACAAGATTCCAAATCTAGTAATCAACAAATCCGATCCATGATCAAGACCCTGTATCGTATATATGAATCTCAAGATCGATACTTTTAACTTCATATTCAATGTTTTGCAATTGAACAAATTCAATACAAATTCAATCACAGTTTTCGTAATCAATGACAAATCCCCAGTTGATTCAAGTCCATTGGTAATTTGATCTATAATCCAATTCAATTCTCGATAAACCCATTCTGATGAATCTGTTGGATGGATGATTGAATTGAATAATGGGATATCCCATTTGTTCAAACTCGGATGGGCAAGAACGTAACGAAAACTCAATTCGTACAAGAAATGAGCTGGGTTGGACAAGATGGGGACAAATTGGGAATAGACAAACCAAATCAATTTGGGAATCTCTTGTTGTTGTTGTTGCTGTTGTAAAGTAAAGCACACGTTAGATAAATAGACCTTGAATATGTTTTTATCTTTAAAATGAGCATTGGTTTCATCATCGATTGAAGTGAGAATCTTGTTGAGAATGATCTTGGCAATGGGGAGATACTTGGTATTGGACAAGTTTGCAATAATAAACTGCAAAATACCAGTGTCGATTAAATTTTTGATATTGAATGAGTAGGTCACACTTGCATCTTCATGTTTGGTGTATTTCAAAAGTTCATCGTTGTTGAGTATAATCATGTATAGAAATTCACAATCGTAAGCAAAGTGGGTTATGGATTTTAATTGATTTTCCTTCTCTAGTTCTTCCACCTGGAGCCAAAAATCAACCCCCTTGCCAAATTGAGGAAGGGTAGACCCCTTACTATTCAATGAATTTTGAATGATGCCCTTGTTTAAAGACACAGTAAACTGTTCATTCTTTTTGGTAATCGACTTGTCCATGTCAACTAGGGCAATCTCATTTTGATTAAGCTGATCCGAAAATTCCCAATTGGATACACTGGCAATCCAAGATATGGACAATTTAGCCTCCATTTTTTGCAATACATACTTGAGCAACAAATCCTCACTTCGATTCAATCCTTGATACTTTTCCAAAATCGTCTTTAGGTTGATCAAGTTGGACAATTTCAGGTGATCGAAATTGTAAAGAATGTAGATAATCAATGCTGAGTAGAATCTCAACGACGCATTTTGTTCATTTGGCAAAACATCCAAACATGTTGATGAAGTTAAAGCAATTTGAAATAATTTTTGAAAATCAATAGTGCTCTTTGATGAATTGATGAGTAGCTTCACCACATACTTTAATGAATCATTGTTGATGAATTTCGATTGAAGAATGACTTCCAATTGTGTGTTCAAAATACTTGCTGGCACCAGGTTCCATACATTAGCTTCAAAAATGTAATCTCCTACGCTGTTGATGAATGATTCGAATTTTGCAGAAAGCAGTTCCGATTCAGCAAAGCTTTTGGTGATGTAAAGCATTGATTTGTGGATCCAAGTTTTAATCTTGTCATTTTGGGGATACTTTCCGATGAAATTGATAAACACAGGGTTTGTAGTCTGTTTGAAATTGATTTGGTCCAATACAGTTTCAGCTATCGATTGATCGGTGGTTGTTTGAGAAGACAAGATCACCAAAATTTGGTCCCACATTGACCCCTCCACTGTCTTGGATTTCAATTTCAGTTGTATCACAGCCAAAATTTGTTTCATGTATGATTCAGAAACGTCAATGTGATTTTGCACCGATGAGGACACGATTAAACAATTCAATACGTCATCCTTCAAGTTCTTTTCCAATAGCCAGGAAGAAACTACGTGATACCTACCGATAATGACCGGCAATAAATCATAATCACCTTTCGCAACAATCTCATCAACAACCTTTCTCAACTCTGAATCGGTGAGCTCTACCAAGTTTAGTTCAAGTAACTGAGTCAACAAACCAATCCTGTTGATTTTCTCAAACATTAACAACTTCCAAAATTGAGCAAAATCGAGCTTCATTTGTTTATCTATACAAATAGCCACAGCCAGTTCAAAAAGCAACCCATCAGATGAATTGGTTATCTCTTTCAATTGAGTTTTATCCAACAACCAAACGTAATCAATAAATTCAACTTGTCCTGTAGATAATCTATCAAACACAAATTTCGACAATGCCGAGGAGTCAATGTTGGGAAGTGCTTTAATTGCCTCTCCATACAACTGAATCACCAATTTTGCGTCACCGCGAGAAGTACTTGCAAGAAACTTCCTCCAAACCAATTCGGAAGTGAAATAATCAATCGCTTGTTGACTAGAGTTGGTCAAGAACCCCCAAAGCTTAGTAAACAATACCGTTATCAATTGTGTTGCTGAAACTTCTTTTTCAAGAACTAAATTGGTTAGTGCCAATACTGCCAAATAGTCTAAATTTGATGAAATTAATTTCTTTTCAATAATATGGGGATTTTTAGCCAATTGAGTAACTGATGAGTTGTAAACCACCTCCATGATTGAGGAATCTTGGTCAATGGGCATAGATGATTCAAATTCCAACATCTTATCCAAGTTAAATTTCTTTACAAGCTCATCCACATCTAATTGATCAACAAGTGACGCCAAAACATCTTTATCCCCACCAAGCACAATCAAGTATCTCAAAAACCTGAATAGCCATTGCAAATTTGCTTCATCATAACCTTTACCCAACAAAAACTTGAATTGTTCAAACATGGCCACCACAAATATGCTCTCATCGTGATACTTTTCATGAGACAAATCGAGATACTTGTATGGACTACGCACACATCGAGCGACAACTTCGTCAAACATGTTCCAAAACTCTGGTGTCATTTCCGAATCCTCTAATGAATATATTAAACTCATTATCGGAGTGACCAACAAATGGTTGTTGAAAAACATCTTGTCTTGGGATAATCTATTGAGTAAGTGATAGATTTTAGTTGCAAAAGTTGAAGTGATGGTTGATTTTGAAGCTAATTTTATCAATAACGTGTAAAATGAATTGGCGCCGTTGGTTTTATTCCACCATTTGAAATCTTGGTTTTGCAAATTCATGTAAAGATCAAGTATAGACAAGTCGTAATTAGACAATTTTGATTTGGAAACGATTTCCGATACTCCTGAAGAAACCAACTTTTGTATAGAGCTTTTGTTGAGTGATGAAGGAAATGATGACTTGTACTGGTTCATAATAGTCAATGCTGTAAGATGAGTGAGTTTGGATGGTTTTGCAGAGAGTTGTTGGGCAATCAATGTGATGTCAGGTAATTGGTTAAACACAAGAGTAGTCAATTCTTGTCTCTTGTTGACCACATCAATTACCAGTTGCAATCTCTTTAAAATAAAAAGAATCAATTGCAAAGTCAACTGCACAGTTAAACCAGTCTTTGAGGACAAACCTTCCACCAACGCACCCTTTAGTAATGGCGCAAACACTATGCTTTCATTAATTGCTCTGACGTCAAATTTGATAAATTCAACATTTGTTTCAAATTGAGGCATTGGAATCTGCAACACATTCGTGTACAACAAAGTGTACAAAATCCACCAAGATGTTAATGATGGATCATGATAACCTCCTCCATGTTGCACGAGATAATTCATATAAGGTGGGATCAATTCCTGACAACATGACAACACCTTGACAATAAACTGTAGTTGTTTGTTAGAGTCTGTTGGTTTTAAACTTGTCAATAAAGTGTAGAGCAACTTATTTGCAATTTTGAAATGCTTGTTATTGACATCCACAACCACCCCAACATCGGAATTTTGGGTCCATAATTTGTCATTGGCAAATACTAGCCCATTTTTGAAATCTGTAGCTACCTTAGTCATAAAGTCAAGAAAGAATGGTTCTTTGATTTTGTTGAATAAAAAGTGGACCTTGTACATGAAGCTATCATTGAGTATTTTGCATTTTTGTGCCTTTTTGAAATTACGCTCATCAAGAAGCTTGTCATTGAGAAACTGGATCAAATTAAGTAACAGATTAATCGTATCATATTGTAGATACTTCCAAATATTCTTTACAATTTTGGAATGGTTGGTCAACAAATCCAATCGATGGTAATACGCAGCATTGGAACATAAATCAATCCACAATTTCATAAAATTTGATCTAATGGAATACTGATCATTCACCTCACCTGCTTCAATCTCAATCTTACTTGGAGTCATCAATTTGGGCAACACTGGAAGCGTCAAGTCAAAACTATTGAGAAACTCCTGTACTATTATGGAATCGTAATTGATTAAGTTGTCCAAAAGCCTGATTGTTGGATTGGTTGATGAAGGTTTCAAGCTACTCAATGCACGATACGTGATTTTGGTGTAATTGATCAATACATCTTTAGCAAAATCAACGATAAACTGTCGTACTGGTAAAAAAGTATCCTTGTGCTCATTGATTGTACGAAGCACATGATTCAACTTATTAGTGATATCAACAAACTCTTTGTGGTTATTAACTGATGAATAATATGACCAAATAGGTAAAGTTCTCCCTAAATCTCCTTGTTGGATCAATCGCGAGATTAATTCCAAGTTGTCAGTGGACGCCTGTATTTGACTGAGTAGTTGAACGAGAGAATGGTCCACATTTACTGATGGTGCTGTATACACTTTTCTCTTTTTCGCCTCCGACATGGCTGATGGTGTACTCGATGTGGGGGGTCTTTGATCAGATGGTTGTAAAATAAGAGAATTTTCAGATGAGAGAGATGCGGTTTGTCTGGTAGCGTTTGTATGTGCGGCTCAGATTAACTTCGTAAATGAGAGCACGTGACATGTTGTCGATGTTAGTTGGCACTCTATAGCTTTGAAGTTGTATCAAAATCTCTTGGCCAGTTGATGCTATGGAATGCGTGTGTGTGTGTGTGTGTGTTAGTGTGTGTGTGTGTGTGTATAGTTATGTGTGTGTATGATAACCGTAGAGTAACTGAGGACCCCACTTCAGAAATTTCTGATCCCAAAGCATGAGCAATCGTTAGTTTTGCTGCATGGGTTATGCCCCACCAAGAAGGGGCAAAGAGTGTCCTTTGAAAAGTGGGTTTATGCCGCGGTGGAGCATTTCTGAATAGTTGTTTATTCTACAACGAAGCAAAAGTGTAAGTATGCCCCTCTTCCCCGCCCTTCAACAGAATTGAAAACCGTTCAAGAAACAACAAGAAACAAATTTTGATAGAACAACGACTCAATCATTTTTTGTTGGGTGGAAACCAAAAAAGCACATGCATTTCGGCATAACTCTCTTTTGGGAAAGATATTATTTCCATTTCTCGTGCTTGCTAGTGGTGTTGATCTAGCAAGCTTTCTATCTATTTATTGTCATGAACATGATTGCTACGACAATCGTACATCTACCCAAGAACAATATGAGTTGAGTGTATATGCAGTATTCGATGCTCATTGTTCTTGTAATGGAACAATAGTAAGCAATTTTACTTATCTTGGTAATAATAGAAGATGTTTAGCTTCTATCTCTTGCTATTTCAGGATGGAGGTTAACACTTTTTTCTAATGCAAAAGATATACATCTCGTATCAGTTTTTACTTCCATTCGTAGTTGGTTGTTTTACGTCATTGCGAAATAGCATATCCGAGGTTCCAACACAAAAGACATAAAAAAATATATGCCTATTTTTGGTAATGAAATTGAAGCCATAAATAAAAAAAAAAAAAAAAAAATTGCAAGAAAATAAAGGAAAAATATTTTACAGTGAGTATTTGCAAAGTTCAGTTTGTTGCTACAGGATCCACTTTGAATACAAAGTCAAAGTTGTAACTTTACATAATCAACGCAAATACATTAGGATTTATGAGTTTTTAACTTTGACTTTGACTACTCTTTTTGAAGTAAATTCGGTGGTAACTACTCTCATACCAGCATAGATGCACTTATGAAATTAATTGGTTTTTTTTTTTTTTTCGTTCAAATGAATGATGTCATTGAGAGACATTTTACTAAAAGCCCCTAAAAGCCCATAAAGGAACAAAATTGTGGGACTATGCTACTCTTGAGTCCAGTAATTACCATGATTTACTTGTCTATCATTTGACAGAGTTCTGAAATAATAGCGTCTCTATTATTAGAAACTCCGTTCGGAGCTCGGTCCCATCTCCTATTGTTTATTCACACAACACAAGCTCGATGATATTGTTCTTGAAGTGTATTAAAAGATAATGATAGAGACCTCCCTTCTCCTATTTTGTGGGTGTGACTCTCTATTAGGTATACTTTTTGTTTACGTTTTTTTTGTTTTTCTTATATATGCATGCTATATCACAAGATTTATATGGTTTTTGGGTCCTTTGTTTACTGTTTACCAAAGTTGCATTTGTGAGGTCTGCTCTATATTGTTATTATTCCAAGATTGTGTTGAATAAACAAAATAGTCTTGATGATCTTAGTTTGTATTTAGTAAAAGAATGGTTATGAGTGTATTGTTTTTTGTTTACTTTCGAGACTGACAATAAAAAATATAGATAGGCATTGTTGTGATTACATCATACCCATCTTTTGGTATCACTATTGTACTAGAGCATTGTACTTGACACAATACAGAGGATAATATCTTATTGTCTTTTGATACAATCCTCACACCACTTTTTTCCTATTCTACATCGTTTAACCATTTCAAGATACCCAATAGCTAGTAACTAGTTTTGTTTGTATATATGAGCCCACATGAAATTTTGTCAGAGAGTAGTGTGTGTGTGTAAGTCTGACTAGAAATGAAAAAGAACCTCGTAAATCATTTAAGAAGCACAACAGTACATAGTACCACAGTTAAGTAATAGAAAAGCATACGTTTTGCAAATTGTAAACAAAAGGTTTACACATACAAAATTTGTTACTAACTAATTAATGGTGCTCTAATATGCAGAAATAGTGGTGAGTTAAAATTTGTATTGTGTCTAGAAAACGCATAGAGTATACCAAATATACTGCATATAATTTTCATTCTTTTTTTTTTTTTTTTTCCATTTCTCGTGTATCGTTTTAGTAATGTGTGTGTGTGTTTTGTTTGTGTGTTGTTTGTGGTGATTTTTATTCATTAGTTTGTGATTTGTGATTTGTGTTTTGTGGTGTAGAAAGAAATATTCATGTAGTTTTCCCCTCAATCTTTTATCTCCTACAACATCTGTCTCATTCACTTATTTCTCACTATCTCCTTAATGGATAGTTTTTCCCTCTATCTACCACAAATGTTTACTTTAATCTATGGGGGAACCTCTGACAAAAGGGGTAGACCTTGCTGATGCATGTATAGTGCAGTGTGTTTTATAGATCTACTATATAAACTTTTTTTTTTTTATTTTTATTTTTTATAGGTTTAAATGTCTATAAATAACAAAAATAAAACACAACACCAACACTTCAGTAGGCTGTTTTGTTTACTCATTCTCTATACCCCCCCCCCCCCCC